>Ga0315336_1000170_pt1 | contig 268163 bp, 266 predicted proteins | sample ASW5metaG_FD_204512 | JGI IMG/M metagenome (GOLD analysis project Ga0315336, IMG submission 204512) | Ammonia-oxidizing marine archaeal communities from Monterey Bay, California, United States - ASW #5 | ecosystem: Environmental > Aquatic > Marine > Intertidal zone | place: USA: California... | reverse complement strand
GGGGCGGAATTCCCATTCCGCCCCCGACGCATTCTGCGCCACATGACAGTCAAGGCGCGAAGCACTAAGTAATGTCTATTGGTCAGGGGCTATCGGGCGCCGCGAGGTGCGCAGGGCCGGATGGAAAGGGGCTGGATTGAGCACGCTTCCCAACACCGTTGAAGACACTCTCGGGCTTCTGGCCGATGGCCAGTATGTTGCGGATAAGAGCCTCGCAACGGCTGTGTTTCTGTCCCTCAAGCTGGGGCGCCCTCTGTTCCTGGAGGGCGAGGCCGGGGTCGGCAAGACCGAGATCGCGAAGGTCCTCGCGCAAACGCTGGGCCGCGATCTGATCCGGCTGCAATGCTACGAAGGCCTCGATGTCGCCAGCGCGGTTTATGAGTGGAATTATTCCGGCCAGATGATCGAGATCCGCCTAGCCGAAGCCGAAGGCGTGAGCGACCGTGACCGGCTGCGCGATGATATCTTCTCCGAGCGCTTCCTCGTCAAACGCCCCCTCCTCCGGGCACTGGAGCCCCACGACGGTGGACCTCCGGTCTTATTGATCGACGAGCTCGACCGCACCGATGAACCCTTCGAGGCTTATCTGCTCGAAGTGCTCTCCGACTTTCAGATCACGATCCCGGAAATCGGCACGATGGGCACGGATCAACCGCCAATCGTTGTGGTCACTTCGAACCGAACGCGTGAGATCCACGATGCCCTGAAACGGCGGTGCTTCTATTACTGGGTCGACTATCCGGACGCCACGCGCGAGTTGGAAATTCTAAAGATCAAGGCACCGGACGCTGGCGACGCGCTGGCGCGCGATGTCGTCGCCTTTGTACAGAAGCTGCGCCAGATGGATCTTTTCAAATTGCCGGGCGTCGCGGAGACCATCGACTGGACCAGCGCGCTCACCCAGCTGAACGTGATTTCACTCGATCCCGAAAGCATCGATTCAACCTTAGGCGCTCTGCTGAAGTATCAGGACGATATCTCACGAATCCAGGGCAGCGAGGCCGCTGGCATTCTCGATCAGATCCGGAACGAGCTCGCAGCCACCGGCACCAGCTGAGACCAGAGCGAATGACCGAGCAGCCGCCCGTCCCGCGTGTCCCCGACGAAAACGGCGGCGGGCGCCTGGCTGAGAACATCATGCATTTCGGGCGCGTCTTGCGCTCTGCCGGCCTGCCGATCGGCCCAGGCCGCGTGCTCGATGCGATCGAAGCCGTGCAAGCGGTCGGGATCAGCGATCGTGAGGATTTCTACTGGACACTTCACGCCGTTTTCGTGAACCGGCGCGATCAACGAGATCTGTTCGACCAGGCATTTCACATCTTCTGGCGAAATCCGAAGTTGCTGGAACGCATGCTCTCAATGATGCTGCCGACAATCAACGTGCCCATGGATCAAGACGAGGAGATCTCCAAGCGCGTTGCCGAAGCGATGAATATGGGCAAGGACCCTGGCCAAGGCGATACGCAGGACGAGGTCGAGGAAATCACAATCGATGCGGTGATGACCTTTTCCGATCGCGAACTTCTGCAGAAACAGGACTTTGAGACGATGTCCGCCGAGGAAGTGCGGCGGGCCCGGGCGATTATCGCCCGAATGCGCCTGCCCATCGTCGATGTTCCAACCCGCCGCTTCCGACAGAATCCGCGCGGCGCGCGTATTGATATGCGAGCGACTCTGCGCAAAGCCTTACGCTCGGGCGGACGGGATATACCGCTCGCCCGCCGCAGCCGGCGCCGGCGACATCCCCCGCTCGTCATACTTTGCGATATTTCCGGATCTATGAGCCGGTACTCGCGCATGTTGCTCCACTTCATGCATGTGTTGACCAACGACCGGGACCGCGTCCACACGTTTCTGTTCGGCACGCGGCTGTCCAATGTCACGCGGCACCTGCGCTACCGCGACATCGACGTTGCCCTCGACAAGATCGGCGACAGCGTGGAGGACTGGTCGGGCGGCACCAGAATCGGTTCCTGCCTAACTGAGTTCAACCGGGTCTGGTCGCGCCGGGTGCTCGGTCAAGGAGCGGTGGTTCTGTTGATCACCGACGGTCTCGACCGTGAACCGGGCAAGCAGCTTGGAGCGGCCATGGAGCGTCTGCACAAATCCTGCCGGCGGCTGATCTGGCTGAACCCGCTGTTGCGTTATTCGGGGTTCGAGCCAAAATCACAAGGTATCCAGGCGATCCTGCCTCATGTGGACGAATTTCGGACCATCCACAATCTGGAAAGCCTGAGCGACCTGGCAGAGGCGCTAGGGAAAACGGGCGTGCGACGAAAGGAAGGGGTGAGCAGTTGGCTGGAAAAGATGGAATGAATGATGCTCATGATGCCGTCCTGGAAACTGCGGCGCAATGGCGACAAGCGGGCAAGGGTGTGGCGCTGGCGACGGTCGTAACCACCTGGGGGTCGTCGCCGCGTCCGGCTGGCAGCCAGCTGGCGGTCAACGACACCGGCGCTATGGTTGGTTCAGTCTCGGGGGGATGTATTGAAGGGGCCGTCGTCACCGAGGCCATCGGTGCAATCAAGGACGGCAACCCTCGGCTGCTCGATTTCGGCGTGACCGACGAGCAAGCCTGGGAGGTGGGATTGGCCTGTGGAGGGAAAGTGCAGGTCTATGTCGAGCGTGTGGAATGAAACGCGCAGTACTCGACGCTGTATTGGCCGCGCGCGGTGCGTCGCTGCCGATTGCGTTGGCGACCGAACTCAAGACAGGTCGCCAGCTCGCGGTGAGCCTGTCCGACACCTCGGTTGGGGACCTGGAAGGAACACCATCGATCGAGGCCGCGGCGGCAAAAGCCTTGCGCGACAACAGCCCCAATACGGTGGAAGGAGCGGAGGGTCCGATCTTCGTGCAGCCGTTCAACCCGCCCCTGCGGATGTACGTCGTCGGCGCCGTACATATCGCGCAAGCACTGGCGCCTATGGCCACCGTCGCTGGCTACGAGGTGACGGTGATCGATCCGCGCGGCTCTTTCGCGACGCCGGTGCGTTTTCCAGGCATTCGGCTCTCTACCGACTGGCCCGACGACGCCATTGCCCAAGCCCCGCCCGATGCGCGCACGGCGTTGATCACTTTGACCCACGACCCAAAGCTGGACGACCCGGCCCTATCTGCCGGGCTGCGCTCGGACGCGTTTTATATCGGCGCGCTCGGAAGCCGTAAAACCCACACGCTGCGCCTCGATCGGCTGCGGACCGAAGGATTTGACGAGCGCGCGCTGGCACGCATCCACGGCCCCATCGGGCTGGCATTGGGCGGACGCTCGCCGGCTGAGATCGCCGTTGCGACGCTAGCACAGGCGACCCAGGTGCTTCACGAGACCGATCCCCATGCGAGGTCGGCAGCGTGAAGTTCGGGCGCGTCCCGATCGAAGACGCCGAAGGGGCGATCCTGGTCCACACGATCAAGGCCGACGGCACCACGATCCGAAAAGGCGCGATCCTGGGAAGCGCCAATCTGGCCAGGATAAAGGCAGCCGGGTTCCCCAACCTCATGGTCGCCCGATTGGAGGACGACGATGCCGGGGAAAACGATGCTGCCAGCGCAATCGCAGCGGCGGCGGCCGGCGCCAATGTAACATCGAGTATCGCCGCCAATGGACGTTGCAACCTGGCTAGTGGCACACATGGCTTGGCTCTCATCGAACGAAATCGGATCGACGCACTCAACGCGCTCGACGAAGGCTCGACCGTTGCAACGATAGAGCCGTATGGCCTGGTTCAGCCCGGAGATCTGTTGGCGACAGTCAAGATCGTGCCATTCGCATTGAGCAAGTCCAGTGTGGATCGTGGCATCGAGGCAGCCAGCACTCCTGAGCCCGTCATCTCTGTTGCAGCATTCGCTCCAAAACGCACAGGCCTGCTGCAAACGGTCTTGCCGGGGGCTCGTATGTCGCTTGTCAAAAAGATGGTTCATGCGACCCAAACACGGATCGATCTACTCGGGGGCACGTTGCGGGATTTTGGAACTTGCGGCCACGATGAACAGGATGTCTCAACTGCTTTGACTGGAATGGCCGAGGCGGGCATCGAGATTGCCTTGGTGCTCGGCGCCTCCGCGATAGCCGATCGGCGGGACGTTATCCCTGCGGCAGTCGACAGGGCCGGTGGGCGCATCGTCCGATTTGGCATGCCCGTCGATCCGGGGCATCTGACGTTATTCGCCGCTCTTGGCGAGATGTCGGTGCTGGGCGTACCCGGATCGGCGCGCTCACCCAGAAAACAAGGATTCGACTGGGTGCTACAGCGGCTCTTCGCCGGACTTGAGGTCGATGGGGAGGATTTGACGCAGATGGGCGTCGGAGGATTGTTGACAGAGGTGCCAGGGCGACCGATGCCGAGGCGGATCGCAGACCGGAGCATGACTATGCGGAAAACGCCCAAAATTGCGGCGCTCGTGTTTGCGGCCGGACAATCGAGGCGAATGGGACCGCGCAACAAATTGTTGGAGGAGATCGATGGCGTGGCCATGATACGGCGCGTGGTCGAGGCCGCCACCAGCTCAGGCGCCGGCCCGGTATTCGTGGTCATTGGGCATCAGGCGGACCGGGTGCGCGGCACACTCGCAGGTTTGCCCGTTGAGTTCGTCGAGAACCCGGATTTCGAGGAGGGCATCAGCGCTTCGCTGCGGCACGGGATTGGAGCACTGCCGGAAGATTGTGACGGCGTGCTGATTTGCTTGGGCGATATGCCGCGCGTCGAGTCTGCAATGCTGGATCGCCTGATCAATGCTTTCGACCCGGCGGCCGGCAGCGATATCTGCGTCCCCGTCCACCAAGGCAAGCAAGGCAATCCGGTGCTGTGGGGCAACCGCTATTTCCGAGAAATGAGGGATATCTCAGGCGATGTTGGCGCCAAACATCTGATCGGCCGTCATGCGGAAGGCGTTCGCGAAATCGAGATGGACGGAGACGGGGTGCTCTTGGACGTCGATTCCCCTGAAGCGCTGGGCGCGTTGAAAGCTCGAGACGAGCAAACGAATTAAGACCCTGCACTTTCGCGATTTGACTAACTGCCGCTTTGGGCAAATCCCATGCGTTCCAGAAACCCCAGCACCTCTTCGACGGCACCATGATCATGCAGGTCAGTGTGTCCGGCGCCAGCGAAGAAACAGCTTGATTTGGGTTCACCGGCTTGTTCCAACAGTCGCCGCCCCAGCCTGATTGGCACTGTCTGATCGAGTTCGCCGTGAAGGATGAGCTTGGGCGCGCCAATGTCGGCAATACGAGAGAGCGAATCGAAACGGTCGATCATGGCCCAGCGAACCGGCAGCCAGGGGTAAGCGGCGGCGGCCACATCGACGATCGATGTAAACGGAGCCTCCAGCACGAGAGCACCGAGATTCCGTTCAGCCGCCATTGCCACCGCGACCCCGCTGCCCAAAGACTCGCCATAAACGACAGTACGCTCCGGAGCAATACCGAGCGATGCCACATAGTTGAGTGCGCCTCGTGCGTCATCGAACAGACCTGCCTCGGTTGGCCGCCCTGGATTGCCGGCATAGCCCCGATATCCCGCCAGCAAAGCGCCATAGCCAGCCTGCAGGAAAGGCCGGACCTTCTCTCCGCGGTCGGCGATGCTGCCCGCATTTCCATGGAAATAGACCACCATGCCGGCATCAATTTTTTGCCTTGGCATGCTGAGCCATCCATTGATCGGGAGAGCGTCGGGTGTCGTATATTCAACCACCGTCATCTCAGGCAAACCCATATCGGCCGGCGAGAAAACGCGTCGGTCCGGAAGATAGATGAGCCGCCGCTGCAGCACGAACATCGAGCCGGCAACGATCACATAGAGACCCGCCACGCCGACCAACAATTCGACCATCTATTCTCCATCCACTGTATTTGCGGCGCCTCGCTAGCGGCGGATGGGAGCATACAGTAGTCTTGCCTCGCCCAGCATGCTGGAGCCCCTCCCCGGCCGGAGCGAAGACGGCGCATGGACGATAAAATTCGCGCGATCCGACTGTGGTGCGGCGTGGTTCTGTTCGTCTATGTCTCAGGGCACCTTCTCAACCATGCACTTGGCCTTGTTTCCATCGCCACGATGGAAAGTGGGCGGATTGTATTTCTGGATATCTGGCGAAATCCAGTCGGCACGGTCGTGCTGTATGGAGCGCTCACACTGCATATACTGCTCTCGCTCTGGGCGCTTTATGCGCGGCGCAGCCTACGCATGAGGCGCTGGGAACTCGGCCAGCTGATCCTCGGTCTTGCTATCCCGCCAATCCTGGCTCCGCACATCATTGGCACGCGCATCGTCAATGACCTGTTCGGGCTTGATACGAACTATTTCTACGCGTTGCTGGCGTACACCAAGTTCTCGCCGCAACTGGGCGTTCAGCAGATCGTGATGCTGGTGATCGCATGGGTACACGGCTGCATCGGTATTCACTTCTGGCTGCGACTGAAGCCTTGGTACGCCAACGCACGAGTAGGGCTCTATACCGCCGCATTGCTGATTCCGGTTTGTGCACTTCTTGGGTTCTCTGCGGCCGCCACGGAACTCGACGTGCTGCTGCGCCAACCCGGGAAACTGAAAGAGCTGCTAACCGCCATCGGCCTGCCCAATCAGAAAGCAGTGGACTTCTACAACACCCAGGTGGTGGTGGCATGGGCTACCATGGGTGGCCTCTTGATAGCGACCTTCTGCGCCCGATCCGCAAGGTACTGGGTGATGCGTCGAAGAGGCGTGGTGCGGATCGTCTATCCTGGACCCCAGACTGTGGATGTTGCGGCCGGTCACTCGGTTCTCGATGCCAGCCGAATAGGTGGCATCCCGCATGCTTCGGTCTGCGGCGGCCGAGGGCGATGCTCGACTTGCCGAATTCGAATTGGACCGGGCGGCCCCAAACTGCCCGACGCGAGCGACGATGAACGCAGAGTGCTGGCGCGCGTCGGCGCTGCGCCAAACGTGCGGTTGGCTTGCCAACTTCGACCGAATGTCGGGCGCCTCGAGGTCACGCCGCTGTTGCCCTCAACAGCGACCGCTCGCGACGCCTTCAGGAAGCCGGAATACCTGGCGGGCCGCGAGGAAGAGATCGCGGTACTTTTTGCGGATATTCGGGCCTTCACAAAACTGTCGGAGAAAAAGCTGCCTTTCGATGTCGTCTTCATGCTCAACCGCTATTTCAGTGCCATGGGCGGCGCCGTCGAGGAAGCGGGCGGACATCTCGACAAGTTCATCGGCGACGGGGTGATGGCCCTGTTTGGCGTGGGTGCGAATGGAAAAGAGGCGTGCCGACAGGCGCTATCGGCTGCGCGAGCCATGGGGCAGAACCTGGCCGAACTCAACCAATCGCTACAGCATGACCTCGACGAACCGCTGCGTATCGGCATCGGCATCCACGCCGGACCGGCGATTGTCGGCGAAATGGGCTATGGGCAAGCGGTCAACGTGACCGCCGTTGGCGACACGGTCAACACAGCCAGTCGACTGGAAGCGTTGACTAAGACCTACAAGGCGCAGCTTATTGTTTCGCAGCACGTGGCCGATCTCGCCGAGGTCGATCTCTCGGCGCTTCCTTTAGAAAAAGTCGAGATTCGCGGCCGCGAGCAAGCCCTTGAGATACGTGTGGCGGAGCAAGCCGAACAAGTGCCGAAAACAGGCGTCCGCGCCGAGCGCAAGCGGATGGCCCGGCGACAAGCCTCCTGACTTTCCATCGGCGCTCCACCCGATACGGCTACACGTGGCAAGACGGGAGACGAGGTAGCGCAGCGGCAGGTTTCTCCTAACTGCCCCGACGTTTCCTCAAGGCCGCCACCTTTCGCTTCAGCTCTTCATACTCCGCGCAACCGAACTGACAAAGTCGATCGAGTTTCGCGAGCTGCGCCTGCGCCTTCGGCAAATCGCCCAGCTTTACGTAAAGCTCGCCCAGATATTCGTTGGCCCCTTTGTGATTTGGATCTAGCGCAAGGGCGCGCTGATATGCCGTCAACGCCCTTTTTAGATCGCCAAGCTCGCGATGGCTGTAGCCGAGATAGTTGAACGCATCCGCATTGCTCGGCTCAGCCGCAACCACCTTCTGCAATAATGGGACCGCCCGACGGAAATCACGTGCTTTGACCCTTTCGACCGCCAGAGCGTATGCCGATTTTTGCTGCACAGGACCGTTTGAGCCCGCACCGCCGCCCATGGCCAACACGGGGGTCGCACCAAAGGCGATACCAACAGCCAGCGCACCGGCTATGATCGGCTGTAGAAACTTCCTCATGGCAAGGCTTCTCCATTGCTGCACGCGCCATTGCGCGGCCAAGCCAAACAACTAATCACCAAATCGCGCGAAATGAAGGCACCGAGCATCAATTTGGTGTGACACTCCCGTCATTTGTTCCGCAACTAGATGTACGAGTTTCGAAGTCCTTTGGACCAATCTCGGTCAATGGGCGATGAATACCGGTACTGTCATGTGATGCAGCAGATGGCGGCTGGCTCCACCCATGACCAGTTCGCGCAATCGCGAACGTCCGTAGCCACCCATGATGATCATGTCATAGCCGCCATCACTGACACGCGACAGCAGCATGTCCCCAACCTGGATGTCGTCGGCCACAATCTGAGAGGCCTCCACATTCACGCCATGCCGAGCGAAATGGAGCGATATATCGGCGCCGGGCAGATCGCCCAGCGGATCGCGGGTATCGGACGGATTGACTGAAAGCACCGTGACCTGCTTGGCTCCCTCAAGGAACGGCATCGCATCGTTCACCGCTCGTGCCGCCTCGCGGCTGCCGTTCCAGGCGACGAGGATCCGCTTGCCGATATTGCTGAAACTGCCGGCATATGGAACGACCAGGACCGGGCGACCTGAATAGAGGACCACATGGCCAGCCATGTCCAAATCGTCCGCCGGCGCGTCTCCGTCGGGATCGGTCTGCCCGATAACCGCCAAATCGGCATACCGGGAATGTAGAGCGACAACTTCGTCGATCGGCCCCTCCCCGACGCGATATTCCGAGATTAGTCCGGATTTTCGCATTGTTTCGCCGAACTGATCTCCAACTTTTTCCGCCGCCTCGCTGGACGACTTCGCTTGGAGATCGAGCACATCGGGACCCACCTGAGCCGCAACATATGCGGGTAGATAGATCGGCGTTTTCACATATATTCCCGTGAGATGGGCGTCGAAACGCTGCGCCAACTCTGTGGCGATATCCAGTCGCGTACTGGTGTTTCGCGAGTCATCAACATGAACAACGATATCTTTGAAAGTCATGAGCGTATCCTCGGACGTACGGCGGTTGTTCCAAAGGGCCCGCTTTGGCTTTGCTCCTCAGCGGGACCATCTGAAAACACTCATGTCCCTATTATGAGCGATCCGCATTGACGCACGTCAACATTCGAGGATTCGCAGGTATTCCCAGCTCGAAAAGTTGTACCCGACCCGGTCATGCGCGCCCGATATGAGAGCGGACCCGACACAGGTTGAATTCGGGTGGGATATTGTTGATTTCGAATACGGCCGGACTGCAATCTCGAAATTGAGATTGGCGGCAAGTGTTGGCACTCAACGAGCTTCGCGCCACTAAATTCGCGGTTGGTGCGGCTGGAGAGACTCGAACTCCCACCGGGTTGCCCCGACATGGACCTGAACCATGCGCGTCTACCAATTCCGCCACAGCCGCATACTGGTCCGAATTCAGGCTAGCAAAGTTTGGTGCGGCCGACAGGACTTGAACCTGTACAGGGTTTCCCCTACAGCGCCCTCAACGCTGCGCGTCTACCAATTCCGCCACGGCCGCAAAACCACACCCCCACGATCGCCTGCATCGCGGGGCGCCCTTGTATCACTCCAGGCTGGGCATTGTGTAGAGAATAATGGTGATCTGGGTGAGGCGTCGCAAGCCTCTTTCTGCCTGCGAAGTCGGCCCGCCGCAAGATTGCGACTGTCGGCCCAAGCCCGACGGATGATTGTAGCGGCTCCAAATGTAGTTTGGCCGCCTAATGTTGTGTTGTTTCTTCCTTCCAATTCAAATTTCATGGAAAAATGGTGTCGGAAACAGTCAGCAACCACACTAGATCCTGTCCGCCCTCACCGCCTGTTGGCCGGATTGATTAGATTGCATAAGAGGGTGTTTCTGGCTGATCGTTGTCCTTCAGAGAGCGAAGATGAGACCGAAACCGGCCTCCGGTCCGGGTAGAAGACAGAAGACGATCCGCGAAATCCGCCCCGCGACGCGGCGCCGTCAATCGGCCGAGGAGAGAATAGCCGGACCGTGCTGGACGGCTTGCGCGGAACTCGCAGGCACCGCATAGAGCTAAATTTCCAAATCACCAGTGGTGTTAGGCGCGGAGGTCAGACCAAACGGCAACAAAATGCCCAAGCCCCCGACTCGGGCTCATTGATATGCTGCTTTCGGGCGCGCGCGCTGCGCCCAATCGAATGCTTCTTCATATCGCTCTAGTCCGAGCAGCACGAATGCCCGACCAAAATCAGTCCAGCCGCCATCGCTGTCGAGCACGCCGCGATCGACAAGATCGGTGATATCCGATCTGGCGATGGATATCTTCTGACCGTTCCAGTGCTTAATCCGGGCACGACCAACATCGATGGTGGGCCAATGTCCGTTGCTTTCCAACATTTCCACAGCCAAGCGCAGCACTTCGTTTACGGCTTCAAAAGGTTGATTTGGCGATTGAATCGCTTGATGTGAACGTAGCAGCTTCACGGCGCCATTTATTTTTGCCGCCGATCCGCCGACCTTGTCCGGCGTCCGTTTGGGCGAAGCTGCCCCTGATTGGGTCTGCTTGACCACTTTGATCGGCAACCAAACAGTCGCTCTGGTGCCGACGTCGAGCGTACTGTTCAGCGTCAATCTGCCGCCGTGAGCTTCGATCATTTTCTTTGTCAAGGAAAGGCCTAGGCCGACGCCACCGTTAGTTCGCACCATCGAAGATTCGACTTGTTCGAACGGCTCTATGACGCGGGCTAAATCTTGTTCAGAAATGCCGATGCCATTGTCAATCACCGCGATCTCGATTGATTCGTTATCGGTCGTTTGTGCGGTGATCGTAATTTCGCCTTTTTCCGGCGTGTACTTCACCGCGTTGGAAATCAGGTTTATGAGTACCTGCCGTAGCAACTGTCGATCGCCTTCGATCACCAGCTCTTCGTCCGGCAATTTGTTGCTAAAAGATATTTCCTTGGCTTTCATGTCCTCACGGAACATGACGATAGCTTCTTCCGACAGCTCGGCGTAGTTGATGTCCAGAGGCTCAATGTCGAACTTTCCAGTTTCGATCTTGGCGATGTCGAGGATGTCGGTGATGATCTGCAACAGATGCGCCCCGCTTTCTTCGATGTCTCTTCCATAACCTACATAGCTTTGGTGCCCGATTGGTCCATTCGCCTGGAGGCTGATCATCTGCGAGAACCCGATGATCGCGTTTAATGGAGTGCGCAACTCGTGGCTCATATTGGCGAGGAACTCGGACTTGGCGTGGTTGGCGGCTTCCGCTTCCTCCTTTGCCAAGCTGATCCGCGCGATCGAGAACTCATAAAGTCCGATATATGTCAGCGCCATGGCGGTCACGTAGCCGGCGGCGCAGATGAACAGGATTAAGGTAATGGTACCGGTGTCGTCAGTACCGAAGCTCGTGGGAAATTGGTGGCCGGAGGCATAAAGAACGCCCAGAATTACGAAGCCCAGGGCAAAGCTCACAAGACCAATTCGGCGATAGATTCCATCGACGAAGAACATGGCTACGATCGGCACCGTCAGCGTCCACGACAGAGCCGGGGACTGAATGCCGCCGTAGTGGTAAGAAACGAAAAAAATCAGAGCGATAAAATGCAGCAGCGAACCCAAACCGACTTCGCGCTTCGATTTCGTCCAGCGCAACAGGAAGGGGAAGATCAAGAATAGTAGATCTGCGACGAGAAGGGTCCAGGCGGCCAAGCTGGGAAACTGTAGAATCAGAGACACAGCAATGACCGCGCCCAAGGGCGGGCCCGCGACATGGCTGATTACGAAGGCCCGCAATCGGCGATGTTCTTCCTCGTTTTCCCTAAGTTCTTCGGGAATGAACCAGTCCAGAAAAACGAAGAATCGCGCAACGGTTTCATTGAGAAGCGTCATGTGACGAACAAACTCTTGCCCAATTACTTATCTAGCGGAACACTTTGGCCCTGGAGTGGTTAATATTCCGCAAAATCCTACATCCACTCCCGACACGGTGATTTGTATTTTCAGAGAAGTTTTCGTAATATTGAGTTAACACTGAATGATGAGTCGCTGCTGCCGTGTACGAGTCTTGCCTTCGGGTTGTTTCAGGAGGATTGCTGTTACCTCAAGATTTGCATAGTAAGAGCCTTGATTGTCTGTCAGTGTTTGAGGTTACGGTGCGTGCTTTGCGAAGATTTGGGTAAGGGTTGGGTGAGTTCGGCGGATGCTTTCACGAAACAATGAGCGGCCTATGGGCGCGGTGTTGCCGTCATTGAGACGGCGGATTGACGCTCATTTCGAGCAATACCCCAACGGTCATGTGGTTCATGGTAGAGCTGCAATGGCCTCCGATATTGCATTGTCCGGCAACGATTATCTCGCAATTGGTAACGATCCAAGAATCGTGAGCAGGCAGCTCGAATCCTTGGCCGAGCGAAACGAAAACGTCTTTATGTCCGGGGTCTATACCCAGTACCTGGACCGACAACTACAGCTGGAAAAAGACTACGCGGCATGGCTCGGAGCGGAGGCGGCAGTCTTGTGCCAATCCGGCTTCGCCGCCAATGAAGGATTGATCCAAGCCACCGCCGGGCCGGAAACTCCGGCCTACATCGATTTGTTCGCCCATGCTTCGGTCTGGCAAGGCGCCGCGATCGCCAGTGCGCCTGCTTATTCATTCCGGCACAATGACGCCGAACATCTGCGCCGTCAGATTACAAAGCATGGTCCGGGCGTGGTCGCGGTCGAGGCAATCTACAGCACCATCGGCGATTTCTGCCGATTGCACGACATTCTCGATGTTTGTGAAGAGACGGGATCGATGTTGATCGTCGATGAATCCCATGCAATCGGTGTCATCGGTTTGCAGGGAGAAGGATTGGTTAGCCACCTCGGTCTTGCCGAGCGCGTACCGCTCCGGGTCTTCAGCTTGTCCAAAGCTCTGGTCGGACGTGGCGGAGTAGTCGTCGGACCGGCGCGTTTTACCCAATATTTTCGCTATGAGTCGGCCCCGGCGGTATTTTCGTCTGCTGTCTTCCCGAACGAGGTGGCGCGTTTTGAGGCAACTCTGGCCGTGGTGCGCGGCGAACCACGCCGGCGCTCGCGGGTGTCGGGTTTGAGTGAACGACTGCGGACCGGTCTGCTGCAAAGAGGCTATGAGGTATCTTGCAGCGAAAGCCAGATCATCCCGTTGATCGCCGGCCCGGAAAGCGAAACCGCTCTATTGCGCGACGCGTTGGAAGCGAACGGCGTTGTCGGATCGGTATTTTGCGCACCGGCCACGCCACGCAAACGATCCCTGGTCAGACTGTGTGTCCACAACGGTTTGGACGACATGGATATTGACCGCATACTCGAAGTCTGTTCGAAGATCCGAGATCAAGTCCGGCCTGATCGTTGGCCGGCTGGCCGTCAGGTACAGGCGCAGAGTGTCGCGGCCTCAGGCGTACGCAACTTTGGATTAGCACCCTCGGCCACCGGCACCTAGCACCGTAAGGCCACCTGCCGCATCGCTGGCGTGACGAAACTCCACGTTCGAATCACTGAGCCAAGCGTTCTTCAAGGTCGCAATGCGCATCGCAGCATCTCAAATCCCGCGTGAAAACCGAAGACGGGTCTAGATCGATCATATGAGTGAGCGCGGGATGGCCTGTCACCGGGCCCGTTTTGTTCGGCCTTGGCTGGCACCCGCTGTCCGTTCGGGTGGGAAGGTTACGGTGACGGTCGTCCCCTCTCCGACCGTACTCTCCAGTTCGAGGCTGCCGTCATGAAGCTCTACTAGGCCGGTCGCAAGAGGAAGCCCCAGGCCCGTACTGGAATGCAGACGCGTCATTTCGTGCTCAACCTGACCAAAACGCGCAAGTACACGTGGAATGTCTGCTTCCGATATTCCAACGCCAGTGTCCGCAATTCTTATCCGCAGCGATCCGGCAGGTAATATGGCGGCGCTTATTCGTACCGTACCGCCGGGCGGCGTAAACTTGATCGCGTTCGAAAGAAGGTTAAGCAGCACTTGCTTCACCTTGCGTTCATCGGCCTGCAGGTTAGGCAATCGCTTTTCAACATGGACCGTCAATTCGAGATTCTGCTCGTCCGCCCGCGTGCGGACGATGCGTACGACGTCGCTCACTATCTGGCATACGTCGACGATCTGTTCCTGTATCTCGACCTGTCCGGCCTCAATCTTCGATACTTCGAGGATGTCATTGATGATGCTGAGCAGGTGCTGTCCGCTCTCACCAATGTTGAATGCGTATTCGTGGTATCGCCGATTTTCGATCGGACCGAGAAGCCCCTTCTCGATCATTTCTGCGAAGCCGATGATTGCATTGAGGGGGGTTCGGAGTTCGTGGCTCATATTTGCAAGGAATTCCGTCTTCGAGCGGTTTGCTGCCTCTGCCTGCTCCTTGGCGTTGCGTAGAGTGTTATCCGCTTCCTTTCGTTCAGTGTAGTCAGCACCAATTGTCAGAATTTTCGTGTCGCTGCCGACGCCCGGAAAGCGAAATTTGGTGAATTGTATCCAACGCTGGTCTTTGGAAGCCGTCTGGAACTTACGCTCGGACAGCGTCATTGCCGCATTGCCATCCATCAACGAAAGATCATCTGCTCGTATGCAGTCTATTTCCTTCTGGCTTGCGCCTATGGACTGATAAAGCTTCCCTTCCATCTCGGCGACTGTCGTGCCGCAAGCCTCGGCGAAGGCGCTGTTTGCAAGTGTGACGCTGCCGTTGCGGTTCGTCGCAAATATCCAACTCGGGATGATGTCTATGACGGCTCTAAAAAAACACCGCTGCTCGGCCAGCGCGTTTTCCGTCATCTTCCGGTCGGTGATGTCGAGATCGACCCATGCGACGTTCCAGCGCTTGCCGCTCTCATCGCGGAAGGGCCGTTTTGTTGACAGCAACGTCCGCTTGCCACCACTACGATCTGTGACGATTTCCTCTAGTGGTGGAGGACACTCGCCGCTCTCGACAATCCCACGCGATATCTTCCGGCGCGCGCTGCCAATTTCCTTTCCAAACAAATCAGCTGGTGTCTTCCCGATCGCGTCGTCCGGGCTAGTCCCCAAGAAATCGGCCATCGATTTGTTGATGAAGATGTACCGCGACTGAAAATCCGTGGCGCCTATCATTGCCGGCACTGCATCTAACACACTCAATAGTTGCTCACGAGATTGCTGCAACTTTTTCTCGTGGCAATGTCCACTGGAATGGTGTTGCTGTTCTAGCTGACTGGCGCGATGCCTGATCAATTTCTGTTGATGTCGCAGGGTCAGGAGATTGCCTGCGCGAACCCTAAATTCGCGGCGGTCGATCGGGCTTAGCAATACGTCGGTGGCACCGGCTTCCAAGGCCTGGTAACAGAAATCACGGTCCTCAAAGGCCGTAACAGCTATGACGGGTACCTCGTAGCACGACGGCTCGCCGCGAAAAGCCTGGGTGAATGCGGCTCCATCCATCTCCTGTATATTGAAATCCGTGATGACAAGATCGGGCGTGTTGACCTTGACCCATTCAAGGGCCTTCAGCGGGCTGCCAAACGATTTTACGAGCGCATCGTCGGCAAGCGAGCTCGCGAGCCGGCACAGAATGCGTCGGTTCGTAATCTGATCATCGATCACGACGATAACGGTCATACGCGTGTTCTCTCGCCCTGCGAACGTCACTCGCCCCCCAGAATCCCGGACAGTCGAGCGTGGGGGCAGATAACGGGCGAAGTCTCCAGTATTCAGCGTGAAAGATCCGTAAATTGTTCGCCATTCTCTGTGAAACCGAAGACATCCGGCTAGCGACCGAAATACTGGACTTGGCGAGGTCCTCCTCAGGAAAACATCCCGAACTGTAAAGGGATCCTTTATTTCCGGCCATTAGACTGACGCAGGGAGTCAACTCGATATCCGAGCGCATATATGTTGCTTCGACAGCTTTTCGGCCAGAAGCGGGAAACCGCAGAACACCACGATGAGCGGCGACGCCATCGGCGGGTCTACGATCGGCCGATCAAAGTCAACCTCGAGGATAAGGTCTACAAGACGCTCGACTGGTCATTGGGCGGCTTCCGGATCAACGGGTTTCATCGTGAGCTGGAACGTGGTGAAAAGCTGAACGGCATCATCGGCCCAATAGCCCGCGTCAAACCTGGCGAGTGCATTGTCGAAGTCGTCCGCATTGCAGAGAACGGCGATATTGGCGTTCGATTCATAGAAATTGCTCCGCGGATCTTCGTCGCCATGGCGGGGTTCAAGTCGCGCTGAAGACAGGGGAGCGACCTAGAAACATGGAGGCGGCGATTGCTCTGGCCGCCGCCTTTCGCATCCCTTCACCATTAGCGCTGGAGAAGCTCAAGAATGGGATGCCGTTTTCACGGTTCTTTCTCGGCGAATCGCTATATTTCGCTGCGGTTGGGAAGACCCAATTCCCAAGCTTTTCTCAGAGCGGACTCTGCGGCGACTGGGAGGGTCTTTTGAGTGGGCATTACTCCCTATCGATAGACCTTTTCAATCATCGCATCGACAATAGTTGACCATTGGAATTCACTTTTGGCCATGTTGCGCGAATTCCGACCCATTTCCGAAAGGCCCCCGTCGGCGTGAGCGTTTTCGAAGAACGTCATACCTTCAGCTATGTGCTCTGGTGTGTTCTCGTCCAGGACGATGCCGCATTTCCATTGGTCGACATAAGGCCCGAAGTTCGTTGCCTTGCTAACCAGCAGCGGCTTCGACAATCCCGCGGCCTCCAACACAGCGGTTGGCAATACGTCCCAACGTGAAGTGTGGAGAAACACGGCCATCTTTGAAAGCGCTCGCAGCTTCTCATCGCCAAACATCGCGCCCAGAAACTTGACGTGATTGTCGGCGCCAAGGGAACGGACCTTGTTCTCTATCTCACTCCGGCCCGACCCGTCGCCTACCAGCCACAGCAATCCTTTGCCGCCACTAAATCGATACCGCGCCATCCCGTCTACTAGGAGATCCAGACCTTTATGTTCGGTCGACAACCGACCACAGAATCCGAATATCAACTGGCCATCGGTTTCGCTAGGTGCGTCGGTCAACACGAGGCCATTCGGGATTAAGACAACTTTTTTGGCCTTGAACCGATTTCTTATGCTGGCTAGTTCAGTTTCTCCAATGGCATGTACAGCGCTCGCCCCCTCAACCACCGGACGCTCAAAGAGATATGAGAACGCTTCCTTAGTCAGCCGATTTTTACGCCAACCCGCCGATTCATACCCGCCGTGCGGGGTCAGCACCCAAGAAACGCCTTTTCTCTTCAATCGCCGGCCGATCAAGTGAAATTCAGGTAGAAACACACTATGAAGATGGACTCTCACGTCTGGCAAAATTTTGTCTATGGAGGACTTCAATTCATCAGCCAGCCTAAACTTAGTCTTATCTCTTCGGAAAAGGGACAGTTTGTACACATGCTTGTGGCGTATTATACTCGGGTTGCTGGTTATTCCCCAAACTTCTACATCCAAACCCTTTTCCGTTTGGATAGTGGCTAGAGAATGAACGACCTTATTAACACCGTTCATGGTGTTGGGATCGGCCTTGCCAACGAGGATATGGATGATCTTCATGAATCACCGTAGAGGCGATGTACCGTCTCCCATGGTGATCTATCTTTGAGGGGCTGACAACTCGGTTCGATTTAATACACTTAAGGCCACACGATTTTGGCGCATATTGATTGGAAATCGACAAAACGCCGTATCACAGGCTCACGCGCTCGGTTTTAGACCAGCAATGTGCAGATCCGAGCATAGTGCAGGACGCAACTCCAAGAGCGGAACAACCGCCCCTTGGATCACACGACCAAACCCTCTCTTTGAAGCCGATGTGGATTTCAAATAACCACCTAGGCCTATGAAATTACGCCCGCAAATTTCTCGGATCTCAAATCCACTCCGTAAGTAATATTGTTTGAATTCGCTTAATGTTGGCTCGCGAACATGGCCGTAATAAAATTCACTGTTGTAATATTCGTCAAAATTGTAGTGGTTTGTTCTACCCGATATTACGGACAGCCTCTTTCGCAAATTTACAGCGTTGGGAACGGCTGAGACAAAAACACCATCAGCCTTCAGAATCCTATAAGATTCGCTAAAGGTGCTTTTCGGTGTATTGTGAAAATGCTCAATCACATGAAAGCAAGTTACCGCATCAAATGCATTGTCATCAAAATTGTATTTTTTGTCTGTTACATCGAATTGGTGAACAACAATACCTATTTTGTCGAAGTATCCCAGGATGCTGTCAACAAGTTCTTGAGTATATGATTCAACCGCCCCGTCCCTAAGCCAATCAAACATGCTAACGACGTGCACTTTCAGCCCTAAATGACGAAGTATTGCTGGAAACGGAGTAAGGCCCGAACCGAGATCAACAACTGTTTTTTGCCCCACAAATCGGCAGTGCCGCTCAAGCATCGCGACGTAATCCATTGTCCTTGCATCTACTGCGTCTGAACTGAAATTGGCAGCATGTGGATGCTCAAGGAACGCAGGCTGAATTTCTCCTTTCCAAATTTCCCTGATTGTTTGCTGGAGCTCTGCTTCCAATGCGGATTGCCCTACACAAAAATTTCTTTGCCAGTTTGAAAAGTCACGATGCTGAACGTCGAACCAATAGAGGGGATTGTTGGCGGCACATTTTCGGCTCCAAATTGTAGCATAAGGTCGGAAATCTGACCATATCGTCGGGTCAAACCGGATCCCGACAAGGCCACCTCAAATAAACTGATTGCTGGAGATTAGTTTGACTTACGCCATCCCGCAGAGTTGCGAAAGGTTCAATTTTTTCTAGAATGCTGAACTCTTTATATCCTTTTTGAGAAAGTGAGGACTCGGAATGCGTGGAATACTTCAGTGGGGGAAAAAGCGCATCCCGGCTCAGTTCAAGCGAGGTCCATTCCTTCGTATCGCGCGGGTTATTCTAACTCCGGTAAACAACTTGCGTATTCTACTGTGGACATATGGTCAGCTGCGTTCGGCGTTAAGCGGCGTTTCGGTGGACCGGAAAGGCAGCGCGCTGCCTTGGATTAGTTACCCAGCGATCGACTATTTGAGCCAGCTTGATTTGTCTAACAAGGATGTGTTTGAGTTCGGTGCCGGTAACTCAACCCTATACTGGGCAGAGCGTACAAAGAGAGTTGTGAGTGTTGAGCGGGATGGCGGCTGGTACAAAAAGCTAATTACAAAATTGCCGGCCAACGTGAGCTTGATCCACGCAACACAGGATCAAGAGTTCGTTAACACTTTGGGTAAGCAGAAACAGAAATTCGACATCATTCTGGTAGACAATATACTTAGGTATGAATGCGTTGTGGAGGCCGCGCAGCACCTTAATATTGGTGGAATGATTATCTTGGACAACTCAGAAGGCTACGTGCGGTCGGCCCGTTACTTGAGAGAAAAAGGGCTGATGCAGGTCGATATGATTGGCTTCGCTCCTGCGGTGTACAGTTTACAGGCAACGTCATTGTTTTTCGAAAGAAATGCCGAATTCGCCACCACAGACGATGTTCAGCCAAAATGGCGGGAAGGAATGACGGTATTCCCAAAAGACTGGTCTCCTGAGCAATAGATTATAACGCCCCGCCCCCACAATCTGCCTTACAGACGCAAAGCCAACGCAATTTATGCAAATTCACTTGGGTCACGATTCTCTCGGTATCATTCTTTGACGTTTTTATTGCCGGGGCCGGCAGGCAGGAGGTCAGCGTCCGCTTAGGATTTCCGAATTGACCAACTTAGTCCTATTGAAAACACTTCAGCACCCTGCGAGCGCTATCAGAGCTAGGGTCGCGCATAGCGACATCCGGCCCGGCCGCCTCTACCGTAGCATTCGTTGTCTCCTTGGTATCGGCTGCCCCCTGTATGGCGCCCGCTGGTCGGGCTGGTCGCGCTTCTTGGTGAACCAGTTGGCGAACTTCATCACACCAGCGACGGCACTCTCATTTGGCTTGATGGTTACGAGCATTGAGGGCCAAGGTTCAACAGCTCGCCAATCGGCAATTTGATGGATTTTCAGTGGAGAACTAGGAAGATGTCAGAGACTGCTTATCGCTTCGGCCGATCATTTGAGCAAACGTTGTATCAGCGTCTCCAAGCGAGCATCCTGACGGTTGTCTCGTTCATCTTGCCGAAGGTCGCGCGCTGACTGCATCCGTACATATTCCCGGAGCGCTTGGGACTGTGCTGTGATCTTTTGCTCCACGCTGGCAGCCGTCGAACCTGCCCAGTAAATTGCGCCTATAACGGCGACGAGGCCTCCTGCCCCGGCGAAGCGGATCGCCGCCGTGATCGTATAGCCGCCATTGCCCACAGCCTTCACGAACTTGGAGTGTGGCTTAGTCATGTGGCCGTCGCCTTCAGGCTGATATCCGGCCAGTACGTGCGAAATACCCTCTCAGGCATTGTTGTAATGCCCGATCGACAATGTTTGATGTAAAAGGCCAAAAGGACCGCTCCCGTTCCACGGCCGTATACTACCAGCACCCGGTCCGCATAGAGGCTGGATGCTGGCGGAATCCTGTTCCATATCATCACAAAACGTTCGAGTGCCGCCCCTTTGAGATCGATCGCCAACTGTAGGTCGGGGCGGTCCCTTATGACATTCAGCAGGTCGCTGGGCGGCCTGCAAATGTTCGCGGCCAACCCCTGATTCGCCCAACCGACGAAGGATAGGATCAGGCAGGCCCGCGCGAGCCTAGAGAGGACCATGTTCAACTCCATAATGTGGGTATGGCTCACAACCCTGGCGGCTGTGATTACAGTCGAGGGAAGAGCTATCAACGGCGGCGTGGTCGTTCTACAAGCTTGCTAACTTGGTAGGATCGAGAAAAACATTGCCTTTGCCAGCATCAGTCCAGGGATTGCTCGAATAAAGATTGTTGAATGGCGTGGACACGGTTTCGGTGATTATGTTGTGTCCGGTATTGGCTCCGAGATTTGCGATAATGTCGCCTTCCGCTGGATGGCGGTTGTACATATCATCCATGCGAGACGACCATAGACGGTCAGCCTTGAGCCACACTGCCACTCCTTCGCCGTTATTGCCTCTCAGGTGATTTTGGACATTGTTTTCACCGCCACTATCCCCGCCGAACTCGATCGCTATCGCCGCAGTCTCCAAGTTGTTGTCCGCGATCGTGCACCCGATGGCGCGTTCCATGTAAATGAACGGGCTCGTCATTCCGGTGAATCCATGACAGACGTTGTCTCGCACGACCCATTGGTTGACGTTCAAACCTTGCGGGCTAGTTGCCAGCACTTGCAGGAGACCGGTGCCGTGCGTCCAGTTGTTGTGTATGCGCCCCCACGAGGCATCAGCCCCGGTCGTATCCGATGCGTTCACCACGCGGATCGCATAATTGCCACTGACCGGATTGGTGTGCCGGCCTGCGATATTTCTGACCGTTAGTGCGTTGTTTTGGATGCCGTGGATGACGTACTTGGTCGAGCCTGCCAACTCGTAATGGAAATCCTGGAAAACATAGCCGTAGGAATTGTGGCCCGTGTCCAATGGGTCCAAGCCGATACTGAACAACTCCTGCGGTTGTTGATCTGAGTAGACAATAACTCCAGGATTAACGACCCGCCCCCCTGAAATAGACGGCCTTGGATTGCCGGTTGGCAGAAGCCCGGCGACGACACATGGTTTGGACCGCCACATCTTTACGCCCGGACCAACATCGTGGCGGCCGGGCATCAATATGACAGTGCCACCCTGACGATCCGCGATTGGAACACCATTTCTGTTCGTTAGATTTATAGGGACAGCATCATATGCTGCCTGGATTGTTTTCTTAGCGCCAGTTGGCGTCAGCCCATGGAGGGAATCGCTTCCGTTGTCGGGGTCGACAAATCGCATACTTGGGTGGGTATAAAAAACCGAGTCTGCACCTCCAGACAATCCCGGAGGCCCCGCTGGACCTTTTGGCCCCGCCGGACCTTGTGGCCCCGTCGGACCTTGTGGCCCCACCGGACCTTGGCCAGGATCAGGAACAATTGCGGTCCCATTCATTGTGAGCGTGACGGGAACATTAGCCATTACACACCTATATGGATGAAGGTTGTTTGCCGATACTGGGTGTATGCAGGCCCCTTCCAGCGATGAATGCCGCCGCAATCGGCCAGCTAAGCTGCGTCGATGCCAAAGTACAAATCGATCACGCCGAGCATTCAGTAATCGTGCGCAATGTTAGTCCAGGCTGTTTCATCGCATTCTGCAGATCGCGGTCGATTTGGATTCCGCGCAACATACCTACACTGACATCGCCAGGGCGACGGCTTGAGAATGGACGAACGGCCAATAAACGAATTGCACCAGCCAGCCAGACAATGGCGTTGCGGTATCTTTGCCGATGCGTAGTTCATTCTCTGTCGTTGGCCAATTTTTAGTGGTAACGTCGTAAGCTAGTTCGACGCCGGCCTCCCAAACACCAATGATGTCGGTCGACTTTTTCCAGGTTACGACATTCTTTTTGCGGGTCGCGCCGGAGTTCCAGTAGGTCGAATTGGCATAATGCTCCCATTCGGTAACGCTGGCGGTTGTAAGCCGGGTACGCATCCGACTTCCACGGAATGCCGAAAGTTGGTTGAAGATACTGTTTGCCGACGCGCCACCATTTGAGAGAGCCCACAGTCCGTGATCGCCTGAACTCTCATCAGTGTTGAACTTCATATCCAACTCGCAAAGGATAGTGCCTTCATCTGTGTTGTAGAGACTGGAGAAGTCTCCGCCGCTAATGATCAGCCGCTCCTCTTCGATTAAGTTCGTTGCCCCCGCTGTTTCGATTAAGGTTTTGGGCTGTCCGTGAATTTGGCTGCTTGGGCGGTTCGCCAAATAGTCGAAAGCGATTTCATCGCCGCTTGTAACAATGCGGAAACCGAAAGTCGGGTTGGTCTGCTTAGCCGGCTCGGTCGGAATGCGGTACTCCTTCCAGTCGTTGGTGATTGCAATCGTGAACCACGTTGTCCCATTGTCTGGCGTATACTGAATGTCGCCGGTGCCGGTGATCCGCCTGAGGAATACGATTGCGCCGTGCCACCAGCTTCCGCCGCCCGACATGGATTGCAGACATGTGCCGTTCGCCGCGTTGGCAGTCAGCTTTGTGGCAGAATTTGCCACACCGTCGACCCCGGTCTGATCCTTGGTCGCGGTGATATTGGCCTTGGCCCAAGCAGCGTTGGTGCCGTCCCGATTGTGGAATACATTGTTGGTATCACGGCTAGAAAAAGCCATGCCGATTTCACGCGCGGCCTCCGTGTCATATTCAAATCGCGGCACATCGATAGCCCTAGAAGTCACTCCGCCGTCATTTAGTTCAAGCGCGATATTCGACCGGGTGAATACTGGTGTTGGCCCGACGCGAGGGACAATCGTCCTGTCCAGCGCAAATTGGAGATCGAGTGTGCGGCCGTCGCCGGCGGCGGTTGTAGGCACAATCGAAGGCTGAACAGGATCAACAACTGGCGACATCACCGGACTAATCACGGCCATCAATCAGCCCCCCACGCCCAGCCGTGCAACAACCGTATCGGTCCCGTAGTCACCGGTCTTCACACCAGCCCGGACTTCGCCCGCCTCATCGGCGACGTAGGTTTCTTCAGCATTTGCGGTGTAAGTTTTCACATCGCGCCAATTTGTGCCGTCGATCTTGCGCTGGAGCGTGACGGTAGAATCGCTAATTCCGCTCAAGGATATCGAAACACGATCTTCGGGATGAACGGGGATTCCGGCCGTGAAGCTGTCCTGTGCGGTGATCGTTGCGGTTTGGTTCAAGTTGTCGGCGCTCATTGATCAGTATCCTTTTGCTATGTTGCTAGAGAACCCGCTCGTCGACCAAACCCGGACCTGAACAACTCAATTAGTATCGAATTGAGAACTGAAGTTTTCTGGCTGGCCGACGGTCGAAAAACTTGGGGCGACCGGTCGACATCTGGGGCTCGCAGTGTTCGGAGGAACTCCTGCGCACTGCACCTGGCGGTGCCACAGTTCCCGCACGAAGACTGAGGCCCAACACTGATTGCGTTGAATACTGAAATCACCCGGATGCTATCGATGGTTGACCAGCTGCCCGAGTTGCTGAATCAGAATGACCATCATGATCGTCAGGTGATTCATACCCAACGGATTCTTCACCCCCTACTCCCCACAGTCGGCCTTGCAAACGATTGGCAAATTTGGAGCGCCGGTACTCTGGCCCGATCCCGCGCCGTATTCGGTTTGAGGCGAACCTGCCGTCACCGGCTGGACAAGATAGCCTGCGCGATATCTACGAGTGCGTGACCTATTTCAGATGGGTTTGCCGAAACCGTTGGCGGCAATTGATCGGGGTTGCCCGATGGGCGATCGCCAGCCGAGGCCAGTCCGGGCTGTGCGCCATCATCGACCGCGAGCGGTTTGAAATTTACTCCCGCCGGCTACGAGACGCCAGGATGGCACGTGATGCTTGGATAGATTCACAACAGAAAAAGCTCGCGGGATCGCCATAGTCCAATACAGGGTGCCGCCAAACAGATCCCAGTTGGCTGCAAGCATAATTCTTATCGGGTGCCAACGCTGATCATCCACGGACAAACTAGCGACGACACACTATTGAGTAGATCGAGAGCCATGTCCGAAATGCCTGCGAATCCAATTTGAATCGGGAATAATCATCGCCGCAACGTCCGGCTATGCCCTACCCCATTCGACAGCAGAAAGTCGCTGATTATCGTGCATTTCAAGCGGCCGTCATGCCAATTGGGTACCGCGTGCTTTCAACCGGTCGCATGTGCAATTGTCGTGATGATGTCGAGCAGTCTCACTATCATGACCTCGACTACATTCGCAGGCCGTTGACAAATGCCTGTTAGGCGACAGCGCCTTTCATGTGTCCCCCAAGGCTGCAGACACATAGTCATGCGCTGAAAACTGGCTCTTCTTTTGGAGAATGGCGTGTCGCTCCTTATAAAAAATGGTTTGGTGGTTCGAGGAAGCGCAATCGATCGCACCTGGGACCGCGTGGACATCCTCATCCAGAGGGACACCATCACGGCCGTTGGGAACGACGTGGCGCCGCCGGCCTCCGATGTGGACATCATTGACGCTTCCGATCAGATCGTCATGCCGGGCTTGATCAACGCTCATATGCATTCGAATGAGAGCTTTGAGCAGGGGGCCTATGACAACCTGCCGCTCGACCTGTGGCTACTTGAAAGTTACTCGCCCTTTGGTTTCCCGCTGCGCGGCGAGCGCGAGCATTATCTGCGCACCATGACCTGTGCAATCCGTTCGATCCGTTCGGGCGTGACCACCGTCCAGGACGATATCGTCTATCCCCCGTCTACCGACGACACCGTCGATGCGGCCATGCGTGCTTATCGCGATGCCGGTTTGCGCGCCTGGGTGACGGTCGATATGTGGGACCGTCCGTTCATGGAAAGCCTACCTTTCGTCAACGAGATCATTCCTGCGGATATGCAGAAGGAGCTGAACGCGCTTCCTGGCCTAACCGTCGACGAGTTCGTCGGCCTGTTCGAACGTCACGCCAAGAATTGGCACGAGCATGACGGCCGGCTCCGCGTCCTGTTGGCGCCGTGCGGCCCACAACGGTGTTCGCTGGACCTCCTGCGCGAGATTGGCCGGTTGTCTGACGCCTACGATGTCCCGATCCACAGCCACACCCTGGAGACCAGGTTACAAGCGGTGCAGGCGGAGCTGGAACACGGCCAAAGCTGGATTGCCTTCCTTGACGACCTCGGGCTCCTCGGGCCTCGAACGACACTGGTCCATGGCATCTGGCTCAGTGACTCAGATATCGCGCGGTTGGCAGAGCGGGAGTGCACGATCGTCCACAACCCACTCAGCAATCTGAAACTCGGAAGCGGCGTCTGTCCAGTACGCCGGCTGCTCGACGCCGGGGTCAATGTCGCGCTGGGGACCGACGGTATGACTACGAGCGATACCGCCGATCTCGTCGAAGCGATCCGGGTCGCAAGCTTGATCCATAAGATCGATGGCCCTGACTACACCAGCTGGGTCGGAGCCGAAGAGGTCTTCGACATGGCGACGAAAGGCGGCGCCCGTTCGGGTTTGATGCAAGACAGTCTTGGAGAGATCGCCCCTGGAATGCGGGCGGACATAATCCTGCTCGATGCCAACGATTGGGGCTTCACGCCGCTGACCAACCCGGTGCAACAACTTGCATTTTCGGCGAATGCCGGCGCCGTGCGCACAAGTATTGTCAATGGCAAGGTCGTCATGCGCGACCGTGATATCCTGACGATCGATGAAGCGGCGCTGAAGGCCGAAATACAGGAGGCGGCGGAACGGTTCTGGCGGGACGACGTGCCGGCCATGCGAGCGGGCGCCGCTCGTCTCAAACCATATCTGGAGAAAATGTACTGGCAGGCCCAGGAACACGAGATAGACTTTGCGCCCCATCCGCGGCGCCAACCTCCGGTCGCTGCGGCCAAGATGGCGAGCGGCGGCTAATCCAATCCGATCGTCTCAGATAGACTGCGAATTGCGTTTACATCGGCGCAGACCTATTGGGTAATTATTCTGGTTGCCCAGTCTCCGGTCCGGCGATGATCTCGACCATTACGTCGATACAACGGTCGAGCCGGCGAGAGCGCCCGATCAACGTGTAATTCACTGCGAAGCCGTCAAACGCCATGAAGAGAATATGCGCGAGCGCGGTATCACCAAACGCATTAGTCCGCTCTGCATCGAGGCAACTCGCGATCAGCGCGCTGATCTTGTCTTCCGCCCATAGCAGCAATTCACGTGAATAGCCGCCTTCCCGCCCGGAGACCGCCAAACCTTCTACGAAAGTATTGCCGAAGCCGCCATCTTCAGCCGGGATCGTTTCCCATAGCGTCGTGATGATCACACGCAGCCGGGCCCGAGGATCGTCCATCGCCGCACATGTTTCCTCAAGCTCGTCCAGACGATTGCGCAGCCAAGGGTCGTAAATGGCAAACAGCAGTGCGAGCTTGGATGGGAAATAGACATAAAGATTGGATGTAGAAATACCCGCTTCGGCGGCGATGCTTCGCATCGTCGTGGCGGCATAGCCATGCTTCAAGAGCCGGTCACGTGCACTCGTCAAAATGCGATCGCGAATGTTGTCTTTTTTGGTTTGGGCCATGTTCGAAACGATCTTGACTCTATCGCAGTGTTCATCCCTTGATTATTCGATAAACGAACGCAGTTCTCTTTTCGTCGGCGCGAGGCGAACGGAGTGGTGGAGGACAATAGCGATGGTCTACCTCAACCAAAGAGCCCAAGAGATCAACCCGGCCAAACTGGCCATGCTCTACCACAAGCAACTCAAAATGTGCCGAGTCAAGAAGGGAGAGACCATCGCCTGCGTCTCCGATCTATCTACGAGACGGGAATATATCGAAGCCGCGTTTGCCGCAGCCGACGAGTTTGGCGCGGACATTTATGAGATGTGCGTGAACAGTATCCCGTCCTGGACCAAGGTCGGCATGGCCACGATCGGCCAGTGCAAAGGCACCCTGGAGGCTGTCAAAGCTGCTGACATGATTATCATTTTTCATGTACCGCTCTTCACGAAGTGGCTTAAGGAGGTGATGACGAGCGGATGCCGGGTCCTCATGATCATCGACGCGCCTGATGACCTGGAACAATTGATGGCACCAAACGGCTTGAAAGAGGCGTGCCTCTATGGTGATGCGCTCTACGCCAAGACCAAAACCGCCCGCGTCATTAGCGAGGCCGGCACGGATCTGACGTGGCAGTGCGGTGAATATCCAGTCATGACGCAGTACGGCTATGCCGATGAGCCGGGACGGTTCGACCACTGGGGCGGCGGCCATATACATACGTTTCCGAATGAGGGGTCGGCCAACGGAACGGTCGTTTTTGCCCCCGGGGATATCGTGATCCTACCCTATTGCCGTTACATCCAGGATCCCGTTCGCCTGGAGATCCGAGACGGGTATATCCGGAACGTTGAAGGCGGGCTGGACGCCAAGCTCATGAGAGAGTGGCTGGACGACAATCGGGAATCCGAAGACGATATGGAGCCCTATGCGATCTCCCATCTTGGCTGGGGTCTCAATCCACAGGCGCTCTGGTATGGTCTCGCGCTCAATGGCGATGATCCTGAACGCAGCCGCGCGGCAGCGCGAACCTTCCCCGGCAATTTCCTGTTTTCCACCGGACCCAACACCCAAGGCGGCGGCACCAGGAGTACGCGAGGGCATTACGATGTCCCTATGCGCGACTGCACGATGATGCTCGACAACGAAGTAATTATCGAAGCGGGCAAGATCGTCGACGAGAACATGATCGTGGCGCGGGAGCGTCGGGTGTAGCGCGTGAACGATTCCCGAAAATCGGATGATCGAAAACCTGCTGCCGTCCGGCGTTTGCCGGTCGCCGAACAGGATCGCGAAGCACTGCAGAACTTTCCGTTCTACGACGAAGGCAAGGTCCCGCAGTATCACAAGTATCACGCGGAAATTTCCTACCTCGACGAACTCGAGCTGATCTGGGGCAAGCGTTGGGGCGCGCAGGGAATTGGCAAGCTCCGTGAAGTCGCCATGATCAAACCGACCGAAACCGAGGTGAAAAAGCTTTACGAACAGGACTCGTCATTTTTCGTGTTCAACGGCATCACGCCCGATCTGGAGTTGATGCAGGAACAGCATCTGAACCTCGCAAAGACCTACGAGGGCCTCGGCATCAAGGTCCACTATGTCAGTTGGGCCGAAGACCCACCGCGCTCCGCCTATGGTCCGCTCAAGCGGTCGATTTCCGCCGCAGCCGGCTTTGTCATCAACGGCGGCGCCGTCATTCCCCGCGAGGCGACGCCCTATTGGCGCGGCCGCTCGCGCTACGTCGCGAAGTTTCTCATGGATATCGACTGTCCGATCTTGTTGACCGTGCATGGCAACGGCGTCTGCGAGATCGGCGCCTCAACCAGGATGAGCGACGACTTTATCATTCTAATGATGTCGACCGACTGCAATCGCGAAGGTGCTGATCAGGTCATCCCGGTTCTTCACGGAGCCGGATACCAGGAGGTTCATGTCGCTCATAGCCCGGGACCTCTTTACGACTATCATGACGAAGTTCCAGGCTGGATGCATTCCGACATGTGGATCACGCCGCTTGATTCGCGGCTGGCACTGATCTACCCGCCCTGGTGCGATTACGGCACCATCCGCCGTCTGCACGAAATTGGCTATGAGCTGATCGAGTGCCCTCGCGAGGAGATCGACCTCTATCCGACCAATGCAATTACGGTGGAACCGCGCAAGGTGATCATGAATGGTTCGGCAACGAAGACCCGCGACCTGCTTGAAGCCGCCGGCGTCGAGGTGATCGGTGTGCCATACGACGAAGTTCACAAATACGGCGGCGGCATCCGCTGCAACACGATGCAGCTGATCCGCGACCCCGGCCCCTGCACGTTCGCCAATTGACGGACCACCGATGCCGCAGGCGCCATTCCACAAGCCAGACAGCCTCGACGAGGCACTCACTTTGTTGGACGGCGCCCAGGGCGCACACTGCTTGTCCGGCGGCGCAACTCTCGTTGCAATGATCAATGCCGAGCTGGTCACGCCCGATGCGATTGTCAGCTTGCGCGACATTGAGGCTCTGCGCGGTGCTGAACGGCTCGGTGATGGCAGTATTAGGATCGGCGCAATGCGCCGCCACCGAGAAACCGCGTTCGAGACCGACCTGCGTGACGGTCAAGCAGTGGTGAGCTCCGCCGCTTCGCAGATCGCAAATCCGCCGGTGCGGAATATGGGCACTATCGGGGGATCAATCGCGTTCGCCGACCCCGCCGCAGACTATCCGCCGGCGCTGGTCGCCGCCGACGCGGTGGTTGAGCTGTCCAGCGTTCGTGGTGTCCGAGAGGTCGCTGCGGCCGATTACTTCGTAGGGTGGTACGAAACCGCACTCCAAGACGGCGAGTTGATTGCCGCCGTCCGCATTCCGGCAGCGCCCATGGGCTCGATCGGTATCTATCACAAGTTGGCGAGGATTTCCGGCGACTTTGCCACAGTTTCGGTGGCACTGGTCTTGGGCATGGAGAAGGACGCATGCGCTCATATTTCGATCGCCATTGGGGCTTGCGGTCCGACACCGGTACGTCTTAGCGAAATCGAGCAAACCCTCATTGGAGGTAACCTTGAAGAGAGCGCGGTCCGCGCCGCCGCCAGTCGATATGTCGAGGCTCTCGACCCGGTCGACGATGTTCGCGCCAGCGCCGACTACCGGCGCGCGGTCGCACCACGGATGATTTCTCACGCTATTGCGACAGCCCGCGATGCCCAGTTGAGATCCGCATGACCGACCGGAACGATATTTCCCTCTCCATCAATGGCCGCGAGCGCGCTGCGACGGCCGGTCCCTGGACGACGCTTCTCGACGTGGTGCGCGAGCAGCTCGACCTAACCGGCGCCAAACGTGGATGCAATCAAGGTGTATGCGGCGCCTGCACCGTCCTGATCGACGGCCGACCGATGCGGGCCTGCCTGTCACTCGCCGCCAATTGTGTCGGACTGGACGTAACTACGGTCGAAGGCCTTGGCGACGGAAATGACCTGGTCCCGGCGCAAACGGCGATAATGTCCGGCAACGCCGTCCAGTGCGGATTTTGCACACCGGGAATGGTTGTTTCGGCGCATGCGCTATTGGCCAAAAATCCGAAGCCGACACCCGACGAAATCCGGGATGCTCTGTCCGGCAATCTCTGCCGTTGCTCGGGTTATCAGAAGATCGTGGAAGCCCTCGCCGATATCGGCATCGACGAGCCAGGAGCAGTGTCGTGAGTCCGGCCGACAATGGCGTTGGCGCCAGTCTTGCCCGGCTGGACATCCGGGAGAAGATTACAGGGCAGGCCCGCTACATTGCCGATCTGAGTCGGCCAGGCATGCTCCATGCCGCGATCCTGCAGAGCCCCTTTGCCCATGCGCGCATTCTCAAATACCGGGTCGAAAAAGCCCTGGCATTGCCCGGTGTCGTTTGCGTGCTGACCGGCGACGACTTTCCTGGTGGGCGTATGGGTGCTTTCATCAAGGACGAACACGCCATCGCCAAAGGCAAAGTCCGCTATGTCGGCGAACCGGTCGCGGTTGTTGCCGCAGAAGATGAAGCGACGGCACGGGCAGCAACGCGGTTGATCGAAGTCGACTACGAGGAACTTCCAGCGATTCTGTCCCCCGAAGCAGGTTTGGCCGAGAACGCAGCCGTCATCCACGAGGAGCTTGACAGCTACATCAAGATCTTTCCCGCGATCTTTGGCGGCAACCTTGCTTCGGAAACTGAGATCGCTGAAGGCGACACCGATGCTGCCTGGGCCGACTGCGAGGTTGTGGTCGAGGACGAATACGAAACCGTTCCGCAAGCGCATCTGGCAATCGAGCCCTGCGGTGCGCTGGCCGAGGTCGATCCCAATGGCCGGGTCCAGTTGTGGTCGGCGAACCAGTCGGTGTTTCGGGTGCAGGCAAATGTGTGCGAGGCGCTTGAACTGCCGATGAGCCGGCTGCGTAGCATGACACCCAAAGTCGGCGGCGGCTTCGGGAACAAGATGGAGGCACATGTTCAGCCACTGGTCGTCCAGTTGACCCTCAAGACCGGCAGACCGGTCCGGCTGATCTTGTCGCGCACGGAAGATTTCGAGATGGTGCGCGCGCGTCATCCCTTCAAAATTCGGTGCAAGACCGGGGTGAGTGCCGACGGTACGCTGATCGCCCGCGAGGTCGAGGTCCTGCTTGACTGCGGCGCCTACGGCGATGACAGCCCCGGGGTGCTTGGATACGCCCTGCTGATGGCGCGAGGGCCCTATTCGATCCCCAACGCACGCTGCCAAGGTAAACTCGTTTACACCAACAAGATGCGATTCGGCGCATTCCGTGGGTTCGGCAATCCGCAGGTCTCGTTCGCCGGCGAGCAGCAGCTCGACGCGATCGCCGAACGCCTCGGCATGGACCCGCTCGAGCTCCGGCTGAAGAACATCACCAAGGAAGGCGAGCACTGGTTCGGCGGCGGTGAAGTCAGATCGAACGGGCTTCGCGAGTGTATCGAGAAGGCCCGCGCAGCATCGAATTGGGACAAACGGCGCAAGGAGGCTTCTGCTGGCGCCAAACGACGCGGCCTTGGGGTCGCGCTGTCGGCCCATATCAGCGGCCTTCTGGCGACAGGCGCAATCGTGCGCCTGCTGGAAGACGGAACGGTCGTGTTGAATACCGGAGCCGTTGATATCGGCCAGGGCTCGGACACGGTGCTGACTCAAATTTGCGCCGCCTCCCTCAAAATACCGGTGGAGCGTATCGCCATTGCAAGTCCTGATACCGACGGCTCGCCATACAACTGGGGGACGACCGCAAGCCGGGTGACCTATACAACCGGGCGTTCAGTGGTCGCGGCCGCGGACAAGGTCGAGCAGCAAATCAAGCAACACGCCTCGGAAATGCTGGAATGCGCCGCCGATGATCTGGAATTGCGCGACGGTGGCATGGTCGGGATCAAAGGCATTCCCGAAAAGCAGATCCCCTTCCTTGAGGTCTCACTGCGTGCCCACTGGGCAGTCGGCGGACCCATTGTCGGCTCGGACACCTGGGTGTTCGACCAACTCACGATCGACCCTAAGCGCGCTGTAGCCAAAGGCATGCCGTTCCCGCAGGTCGGTGTTTTCAGCTTCGCCTGCATGATCGTGGACGTCGATCTCGACCCGGTTACGGGCAAGCCGAACGTGCGGGAGGTTTGGTCCGCCGTCGATGTCGGCAAGGCGATCAATCGCGGTTCGGTCGAAGGTCAAATCCAAGGTGGCTTTGTTCAAGGCATGGGCATGGCCCTTACCGAAGAGATGGTGTGGGATGGTGCCCGTCTCGCCAATCCGTCGCTGCTCGATTACAAAGTGCCCACCACGCTGGACACCCCACACAGGATCCATTCGATCATCGTGGAAGCGGCCGAACCGGACGGACCGTTCGGCGCTAAGGGCGCTGGCGAGATTGCGCTGAACCCAGTTCCGGCCGCGATCGCCAACGCAATCCGGGAAGCCACCGGGATATCCATCCGGCGCCTTCCTATGTCACCGGAGCGAGTGCTCGCAGCCATGGGGAATTTAGAGCCGTGAACCCAGAAGATTATCCCCCGCAGGAACCAATTTCCGATTTCGCGCGGCCCTACCATGAAGAGACTATGCGCCGCGCCGAAGGCCTTGAGGGGATCGAAGCCGTTCATGGCGAGGACCCTTATCAGAGCGTTGTGCTGTTCCCTGCTCCCGACCCGTCCGGTGATGTTCTCGCCTTCATCCATGGCGGCGCATGGACAAATGGCTACAAGGAGTGGATGTCATTCATGGCGCCGGCGCTGACACAGCGCGGCGTGACTTTCGCCAGTCTCGGTTATCGTCTGGCGCCCATGCATTTGTTTCCCTCAGGCTTTGACGATTGCGCCGACGGCATCAAATGGCTGTGCAACAACGTAAATGAGCACGGCGGCGACCCGAACCGCCTTTTTGTCGGTGGGCATTCGGCAGGCGGCCACTATTCAGCGCTGCTGGCCGTTACCCGCGCGTGGCGGCGCGACCGCGACCTGCCCGAAGACGTTGTCGGCGGTTGTCTGCCGATTTCGGGCGTGTTCGATTTTCGCGACGGTGGCGGTATGTCTACGCGACCTCGCTTTCTCGGCCCTGCGGACAGCGACAACGACGCCAAGGCCAGCCCGATCGCCAATATCGACGGAACACCGCCGCCTTTCCTGCTCACCTGGGGCGAGAAGGACTTTCCGCACCTCATCGAGCAAGCAGAGCACATGCAGGGCGCCCTTGCCGACGCCGGTGGAGACGTTGAGACGCTCGTGATCGACGAGCAAGATCATCTGGGCGCCAGTCTGGCTGCCGGTGACGAGCATGAAGACTGGATCGACCGGGCGGTGGACTGGATGCGGGCGCACCAAGCCGGGATTGGGTGATGCTGCCATGAGCAGTACACAATGGTGGGTGTTGCAACAGCAGTTGGGCCTTGGCGGCATCGTGAACGCTGTCAGTATATTTCTCCAGGTTCGATACTGAACGGCAATACGGGTAGGCTGATATCAACGGACAAGACAAGAAGCAAAACAACGGGAGGTTCAAATGATGAAGCGACTATTGGCTACGGCCACTCTGGCTGTCGCAGCGACGATGTCATCGCCAGCGATCCAGGCGGCGGAAAAGCCGGTTCGGATCGGTTTCTCCATTTCGAAAACCGGCATCTTCGCGCAAGGCGCGGCCTCGCAGTTCACCACATACGAACTCTGGCGCGACCAAGTGAATGCACGGGGCGGTCTGAACGTCGCCGGCAAGAAGCGGCCGATCAAATTCGTCTGGTACGACGACGTTTCGAACCCCTCCAAAGTAGCGCCGATCTACGAGAAGCTGATCACCAACGATCGGGTTGACCTGCTGCTCGCGCCCTGGAGCACGCCGATGCACCTGGCAATCGCGGCAGTTGTCGAAAAACACAAATTTCCGGTCGTCGGAAACACGGCAGCATCGGTGGCGCTTCGCCAGGTCAAGCCCGGCTATATCTGGTTCCCCACGTCCATGTTCCCGGACAAGATCGCCCAGGAACTTGCCAACTTGGCAAAAAGCCAAGGCGTCCGCTCGGTCGCCATTATCGGCAACGTCCTGCCGTTTGCGCAGGAAAACCGCAAATTCCTGCTCCCAGCTTTGAAGAAGGCCGGTATCGCGGTCAAGGTAGACGAGAAATATCCACCGAACATCTCCGACATGACGCCGCTTCTGACCAAGATCAAGGCGGCCAAGGTCGACGGGATCCTGGTCCTCTCCTATCCGGCGGACTCATTCCTTTACATGAAACAGTCCAAGGAAATCGGGATCAAAGCACCGCTGCAATTCGTGATGGTCGGCCCCACCATCCCTGTCTTCCCGAAGGCGTTTGGGGCGCACGCCAACGGCATCATCACGTTGGGTCATTGGAGCCCGCTACAAAAGAAGTGGTGGCCGCGCGCGAAAAATTTCGATGCGGCTTACAAAGCCAAATACAAGATGTCGCCCGACTATCTCGACTCCGCACTCGCATACATGTCGCTTGAGATCCTCGAGCAGGCGGTTGCGACAGCTGGAATTGACAAGGCCAAGCTGCGGCAGACGATCGCCGGCGGGACGTTCCAGACGATCAACGGACCTGTGAAGTTCGTTGGTGTCGAAAACAAACTGCTTCCCACCGGGTTCCTGCAGATTCAAAAGGACGGGACGCATATCGTGTGGCCAAAATCGATGGCGACCAGCGGCATTATGAAGCGCTGACGCACGGTTTACAGGCGTAGAGGCCTGGGGTGGGGAGACCGAAAGTCTATAACTCCCCACTCCCGTCCCTGCGCCACGCCTGACAACTCGGGACAAAAGCGGAATCGTGGACGCCCTCTTATCGGGCCAATTGCTTTTTTCGGCGCTGGTCATCGGCGCCACTTATGCGTTGATCGGGCTCGGGCTCAATCTCGTTTACGGCACGATGCGCCTGCTCAATATAGCGCATGGCGATTTGATCATGCTGGGTGCATACGGCACCTTTTGGCTGTTCACTCTGGCCGGCTTGTCGCCGGTGATCGCGCTGGGGGTATCGGCGATCGGCGCCGCCTCATTAGGCGCTCTGGCCTACTGGTCGCTGTTCCGGCGCCAGATCGAGACGGCCGGGGCGGTCGAAAAGCTTGAGGCGCATTCGCTGCTTCTGTTCTTCGGACTATCGGTGATCGTGCAAAATCTGGCCGCGCTCGCCTTCACCGCTTCGCCCCGGAGCGTGCCCTATCTCGACAATGTGCACCACCTCTTGGGTGTGTCGATGACCGGCAATCGCCTGCTGACGCTAGGCGTGGCGCTCGCGGTGTGCGCGGCGGCAATCATCTTTCTGCGCGTCAATATCTACGGATTGGCAATCAAGGCGCTGATCCAAAACCGGGACGCGGCAAAGATCGTCGGCGTGAAGGTCGAACGCGTCCAGCTTTTGAGTTTTGTGATCGGCTTTGGCCTCGCCGGAATAGCGGGCGCATTGCTGTCGATGACGGAACAGATTTCCCCATTCATGGGTTTCCCGTTCACCATCGCCGCGTTCATCGTCATCATCATGGGCGGGCTCGGCAATCTGATGGGGGGAATCGTTGCCGGGGTTTTGCTCGGGTTTGTCGAGATCTACGGCGTTGTACTGACGTCCCCCAACGCGCGCTCGATCATCCTCTACGGCGTGTTCGTCGCCATCCTGCTGTTGCGGCCCCAGGGTCTATTCGGCGGCAAGAGGATCGTGCGGTGAACAGCCAAGCATCCGAGCACCCACAGTTGGCGTGGAAGATCCCGACAACGATCGTCGCGTGCGCCCTGTTCGCTGCTCTCGTGCCACAGGTGGTTGGCGTTTATTACGTATCGGTCGCCTTGACGCTGTGCATGTGGATCGCACTGGCGCAGAGTTGGACATTGCTCTCGGGCATGGCCGGCTATATCTCGCTGGGCCATGTCGTCTTTTACGGTCTCGGCGGCTATGTCGTCGTTGTGACCTGGCAGGTTCTGCCGCTTTGGGTCTCGATCCCACTTGCTGGAGTTACCGCGGGACTCTTCGCGGCAGCAATTGGCGTACCTGTTTTGCGCGTTCGCGGCCCCTATTTCGTAATTTTGACCTTTGGCATAGCCGAATTGATCAAGTTCATCGTTCTCAATGTTGAGGCGTCGATCGCTCAGGGTGGTCGCCTGATGTTCGGCACGCCATCGGTGGTGTCGCTGTACTACGTCATGCTCGCGCTGGCGGCAGCCGGTACTGTGCTGGCCTGGAGTGTGCGACGATCGCGCCTTGGTGCCGGGCTGGTCGCTATCCGAGAAGATGAAGAAGCGGCGGAGACCGTCGGTGTGCCGGTCGCGCGCTACAAGGTCTATGCATTCATACTTTCGGCCATCGTGCCCGGCATGGTTGGGGGCGTCATGGGGCTTCGTCTTACTTATGTCGAAGTCACTCAACTGTTCAATCCCATCATTTCATTCACCATCGTGACCATGGCGATCATCGGCGGCAGCGACGACGCCCGCGGCCCGATCCTTGGGGCGACCTTCCTTGTCGTACTCTCGGAGCTCCTTTGGTCGAACTTGCCGCAGCTCTACATGATCATTCTCGGCGCCCTGCTGGTGAGTTTCGTTTTGTTCGCACCGGGCGGAATTGTTGGATTGCTGCACCGTACCGGCCGTGTAACGAGATGAGCCTGCTCACAGTTGAAAGGGTCGGCAAATCATACGGCGGCGTCCGTGCACTTCACGACGTTTCCTTCGATGTCGCCGGCGGCGAGATCGTCGGACTGATGGGGGCCAACGGCGCCGGCAAAACAACCCTGTTCTCGGTTATTGCCGGCCATGATCGGCCAAGCAGCGGTTCAGTTAAATTCGACGGCACCCTGATTGACGGGTTGAAGCCGGATCGCATATGCCGTGCCGGTATTGCCCGCACATTTCAGATCGTCCGGCCATTTCGCGGTTTGACTGTGCGCGAAAATGTGGCGACCGCGGCGCTTTTTGGTTCGCAGCCGGCAGCCGGTCCGATCGATGCGGATCGCAGAGCGAACGTCATCCTGGAAGAAATCGGACTTGGCCCACAGGCGGATGAACTGGCTTCGGCTCTCACCCTTTCAGCCCAGAAGAAACTTGAAGTTGCCAAAGCACTGGCGACCCGCCCACGGCTCCTGATGCTCGATGAAGTCATGGCCGGTCTCACGCCAACCGAAGTCCAAGCGATGATGACGATGATCCGCACAATAAAGGAGCGCTACGAGCTGACCATACTGATCATCGAGCACGTGATGCGCGCGCTAATGGATCTGTCCCGGCACATCATCGTGTTGCACCATGGTGAGAAGATCGCCGAAGGCGCGCCTACCGACATCGCCGCCGACCCCGACGTGCAGGCCGCGTACCTCGGGGTGGTTCAATGAGTGGGCCAATCCTTGAAGTTTTGGATCTGGTCAGTGGATATGGCGCGGTGACCGCGGTCCACGGCCTCAGCATTACAGTTGAACGAGGAAGCGTGACCGCCCTGATTGGCAGCAATGGCGCAGGCAAGAGCACGACCTTGCGGGCCATCTCCGGGCTCCTGCCAGTGACGCGTGGTTCGGTGCTTTTCAACGGTACGGACGTAAACTCGCTGAGCACCGACGCCCGGGTCGATCGCGGAATTGTCATGGTGCCGGAGGGCCGGCTGATATTTTCGCAAATGAGCGTGGAGGAAAATCTGCGCATCGGGGCGTTCGCGCCGCGCGGTCGGAGCGAAACCGCACAATCGATCGAAAGGATATACACACTGTTTCCAGTGCTTGCCGAGCGCCGCAGCCAAGCTGGCGGGACGCTGTCTGGCGGCGAGCAGCAAATGCTGGCGCTTGGCCGCGGGCTAATGGCGCGACCCGAACTTCTCTTGCTCGATGAGCCGACACTTGGACTGGCACCGATGATGGCAGAGAAAATTTTCGATACCGTAGAGCGTTTGCGCGACGACGGCCTGTCCATACTTCTGGCCGAGCAGGATGTCAGCCGATCCCTGTCGATCGCAAGCGCTGCCTACGTAATTGAAAACGGCCTGATCGTGATGTCCGGTTCCGGCGCTTCCCTACTCGGGGATCCGAAAGTGAAGGAAGTTTACCTGGGATTGTGATTCGGAATTTCTGACGATCACAAGGTCTCAGGCATTCAGCCGACGCAAAGCCGTCGGCGCTCCAGTCACGAAGCTCGTCCGCGCGACCGTCTGGGGTCGAACAGTACTTACGAGGGCGGAAGGTGAGCCTTGGCGCCGCCTACTGTTTGCAGCGCAAACCTGAGACCGGCGACCGGATGGATTAGGGCTACCTGTCGGCATCAACGCAAACGTGGTTTGCTGCTTGAGATTGGCGACCCCAACGGGATTCGAACCCGTGTCTCCACCTTGAAAGGGTGGTGTCCTAGACCTGGCTAGACGATGGGGTCGCTTGGCCCTGTGACGTACGGAGGCCGGCCCGCTAAATCAAGCGCAAAATTGACCATTTGGCCTACGGTCTTGCGGCATCGGATATGACAAGCTGGACCTGGGTCCGCCCCTGCCATTCGTTTTTGCGTAGCACGCCCAGCAGGTGCAATACACCGCCCCGAGCGTTGAGTAATCCCTGACCCAGCGGGGTGTCGGCCGAGCGGAACGCAATCCCACCCATTCGACCTCCGCCCTCATCGCTCAAGAAACACCGAACATGGGCCCCTCCAACCACCTCGGCCTTTGCAATTCTCACTCGGGGGAACACAAATCGCGGTTCCGCATTGCCATTACCAAAGGGTGCGAGACGCTCGAGCTGTTCCAGCAAACCGTCTGTTGCAGCCCCAATGGTCACGCCACCGTCCACGCCGAAACTTGGCTCTACCTTATTGCGCGCGATGTCGACGCCAACTCGCTGATTCAAGAATCTCGCGAAAGCTTCGATCGAGGATTCTTCGATTGTAAGCCCCGCCGCCATCTGGTGTCCGCCACCATTGAGCAGCAGTCCTGCTTGACGCGCCGCAATGACCGCCGCGCCGAGATCCACACCAGGCACGGACCGTCCGGACCCTTTGCCTACGCCGTCATCAACCGCGATCACTAATGACGGGCGGGCAAACCGCTCGGTCAGACGGCTCGCAACAATCCCAATGACACCGGGATGCCATCCCTTCGACGACACAATTACGGCGGCGCTGTTGGCCTGCCCTTGACCCTCGGCCTGCGACATGGCCTCGGCAAGAACGGCTGACTCGATATCGCGACGCTCACGATTGTAACCATCGAGACGCTCGGCAATCGAACGCGCCTCCTCCGCGTCATCCGTCGTCATCAACCGTGCACCCAGCGCAGCTTCGCCCACCCGGCCGCCAGCATTGACCCGTGGCCCTAGCAGGAATCCTGCATGAAATGTGCCCGGCGCCTCGCGTACGCCAGCCACATCAGACAGCGCCGCAAGTCCGCGATTCGCACGACGGGCTAGGACTTTGAGCCCTTGATAGACAATGGCCCTGTTGAGCCCAGTCAGCGGCACGACGTCGCAAATGGTGCCCAGCGCTACCAAGTCGAGCCATCGAAATAGATCGGGTTCCGGCCGCTCTGTGTAATGACCCAAGCTCCGCAAGCGCCGATTGAGCGCGATGACCAACAGGAATGCCACTCCGACCGCCGCCAGCTGGCCCAATCCGTCTTGTTCATCCAGCCTGTTCGGATTAACCACGGCCCATGCAGGCGGGAGCTTCGGCTCAGCCGCGTGATGGTCAACAACAATGACGTCGAGACCCGCTTCCTCGGCCTCGGCCAAGGCCGCGTGGGCGGAAATCCCACAATCCACTGTGATCACGACGCGGACCCCACTATCGGCGAAACGCCGCAGCGCCGACGCGTTCGGCCCGTAGCCTTCTTTCACTCGATCCGGAATATAGATCTGAAGGTCGGCGCCGGCGGCTTGGAAAAAGCCATGGAGCAAGGCCGATGATGTTGCACCATCGACATCGTAGTCACCGAATACTGCGACTTTTTCTCCCTGTGCGATGGCGGTCACGAGCCGGTCCACAGCTTTGTCCATGTCCTTCAGCACCGAAGGGTCCGGCAACGAACGAGCCAAGGTCGGATTTAGGAAGTCTTCGATCCCATCTGTCGAAACCCCGCGCGCGGCCAATATCCGCCCAACAATCTCCGGAAGTCCGGCGCGCTGCGCCATAGCCATACCTGCGCGTTCATCAGGCAGTCGCGAGCGCCAGCGTTTGCCCGAAAGCGAACGCTCTACGCCCAGGACCGCTTGCGAACTCTCAATTTCTCTCTGAGGTTCGGCCATCTCAATCGTCAAGCGGACCGAATCCGGACTTCTTGGTAAAATCGTGCCTGGCTTCGATCATGCGGACTGTGCCGGTCTTGGAGCGCATGACGATGGAATGGGTCATTGCACCACCGCTGAACCTTCGAACACCACGGAGCATCGATCCGTCGGTGACGCCCGTTGCTGCAAACATCACTTCTCCGGCCGCAAGATCGAGCAACCCGTATTTCCGGTCGAGATCCTGAATGCCCCACTTGGCCGCGCGGCCACGCTCGTCGTCATTGCGGAATAACAACCGGCCCTGCATCTGCCCGCCGATGCTGCGCAGCGCAGCGGCGGCCAAGACACCTTCCGGAGCTCCGCCCGAGCCAACATAAAGATCGACCCCGCTTTCCGGGAGGGCCGTGGCGATCACGCCGCTCACGTCACCGTCTGATATCAGCTGAATGCGCGCGCCCGATCCCCTGACCTCCGATATGAGGTCTTTGTGGCGTGGCCGGTCGAGGATGCAAACGACAAGGTCTTCCAGGTCGACCTTTTTGGCCTTTGCGAGTTCTTTCAGATTGGCTGCTGGCGGCTGGTCCAGATCGACGATATCGGATGGCAATTCACCACCGACGGCAATCTTGTCCATGTAAACATCGGGGGCATTTAGAAACCCACCCTCTTCGGCCATGGCAATGACAGCCAACGCGTTTGGGCCGCCTTTGGCTGTGATGGTCGTCCCTTCCAGTGGATCAAGCGCAATATCGATTTTGGGGCCTTTGCGACTTCCAACTTCCTCGCCGATAAACAACATTGGCGCTTCATCTCGCTCACCTTCGCCGATTACGACGGTTCCGGCGATGGAAAGGCTGTTCAGGGCGTCGCGCATGGCATCGACAGCGGCTTGATCGGCGGCCTTTTCGTCACCACGCCCCATGAGCTTTGACGCAGATAGCGCAGCCGCCTCGGTAACGCGCACCGCTTCCAACGCAAGGTTACGATCCATACCCGGTTCTTCGGCCATCAGCCCCCCTTTTGATTGTCCGTATGCCGCACATATCTCGCGGCTCCTTCAATGCGACCGCTACAGGTCCTCGATCCGGATCATGCACGGCGGCTCGCGAACAGAATCCAGTCTCGCAATTCGCGCCAGCGCGCGGGCGATAGCAGATTCTTCGGTGGTATGTGTGGTTAGCACGACCGGCACGGCCATCTCACTGGAGCGTGCGCGTTGCAACATCGATTCCAGCGACACCTTTTCATCTCGAAGTGCAGCGGCCAGATCTGCAACCACCCCGGATCGGTCGTCTACCATCAGGCGGATATAATATGAGCCACGATGCTGTTCCATCGTAGCTGGCTGTATCGTTTCGAGCGAAGCGGCTGGTACAGCGAAAGTGGGCGTCGCTCGGTTACGGGCGATGTCGACCAAGTCAGCAACAACCGCGGACGCGGTCGGGCCTGCACCGGCACCGGGGCCCACATGAACAGCACTGCCAATTGCATCGCCTTCGGCTACGATCGCGTTACTGACACCATCGACGAAGGCTATCGACGCGCTGGCAGGAACCATGGACGGATGGACCCTTTGCTCGACGCCGTGCCCGGTTCGCCGTGCCGTGGCCAACAGTTTTATCCGAAAATCGAGCTCTTCGGCGTACTCGATATCGAGTGATGAAATATGGCGAATGCCTTCCACATGCACGCTACCGAAATCGATTTTGCAACCGAAGGCAATGCTGGTGAGAATGGCAAGTTTGTGGGCTGCATCGACGCCATCAATGTCGAAGCTTGGGTCGGCTTCGGCATAACCCAGATCCTGCGCATCTTTCAGGACCTCGCCGAACGCGCGGCCGGTTTCCCGCATCACGGTTAGAATGTAGTTGCATGTTCCATTCAGAATACCGTAGACGCGGCTCAGCCGATTGGCGGCAAGTCCTTCGCGCATGGACTTAACGATTGGTATTCCACCGGCGACCGCCGCTTCGTAAGCGAGAGAAACGCCGGCGCTTTCCGCCGCCTCAGCCATTGAAGCACCATGATGGGCGAGTAGCGCCTTGTTGGCCGTGACGACATGGCGTCCGCTGCCGATGGCCGTTTCCACTAGCGCCTTGGCAACACCGTCCTCGCCGCCAATCAACTCAACAATGACGTCTACGCCGGTGCTGCGGGCCATCTCGACCGGATCGTCAAACCAAGCGAAATCCTCGATCGGCACACCGCGGTTTTTGGTACGGCTTCGCGCTGATATTGCAACCACTTCCAGAGGCCGCCCGCATCGCTGCGCCAGGAGATCCGCATGTTCGTGCAGGATTCGTAGCGTCCCTGCCCCGACGGTACCAAGTCCGGCGATGGCGATTCTCAGAGGCTCGCTCAAGATGCGGCCGCCCTCTTGGACTTTCTCGCGTCGATGACGTAAGGCGCCAGGAAAGATTTGATATTGCGCGCCGCTTGCCGGATGCGTTGCTTGTTTTCGACCAGCGCAACCCGCAGATAACCGTCTCCATACTCGCCGAACCCCACGCCCGGCGACACGGCGACTTCTGCCTGGTCAAGCAACATTTTTGCGAACTCCATCGAGCCAAGCTTGATAAATTGCGGCGGCACCGGGATCCAGGCGAACATCGTTGCTGCGGGACTTGGCACATCCCAGCCGGCCGTTCGCAACCCGCTGACAAGCACGTCCCGCCGTTCGCGATAAAGGGAACGGATCTCGTCAACACAATCCTGCGGACCATTGAGCGCAGCCGCGGCCGCCACCTGAATCGGAGTGAAGGCGCCATAGTCGGTATACGACTTCACATGCGCCAGCGCAGCGACGAGCCGGCGATTGCCGCTGGCGAATCCCACGCGCCAACCCGGCATGGAATAGGTCTTACTCATGGATAGGAACTCTATCGCGATATCTTTGGCGCCGGGCACCTCTAAAATGGAAGGAGGCGGCGTTCCGTCGAAATAGACTTCGGCATAGGCGAGATCGGAAATGATAAAAATCTGGTACCTGCTGCAAAATTCCACCAGTTCCCCATAGAAGTCGAGATCGGTCACCTGGGCCGTTGGATTCGATGGAAAATTGACGATCAACGCGATCGGCTTCGGCACAGAATGACTGACGGCCCGCTGGAGCTCCCGCATGTAATCATGCTCGTCGCTCATGGGAATGTGGCGGATTGCACCGCCTGCCATGATGAAAGCATAGGCATGAATCGGATAAGTCGGGTTGGGGACCAGCACTACATCGCCTGGCGCGGTAATGGCCTGAGCCAAATTTACGATGCCTTCCTTGGAGCCTAGCGTTACGATCGTTTCCGTTTCGGGATCTATATCAACGCCAAATCTGCGCTCGTAATAGGACGAAACTGCCTTTCGCAGGCCCGGCACGCCTCTTGAGCTGGAATAGCGATGCGTACGAGGGTTGCTCGCCGCCTCAGCCAATTTCTTAACGATATGATCCGGTGTGGGGCTGTCAGGATTACCCATTCCGAAGTCGATAATGTCGCGGCCATCGGCACGCGCCTTCGCCTTCATGGCGTTGACTTCGGCAAATACATACGGCGGCAATCGCTTAAGGCGATAGAACTCCTCGGTCATTCAGATCCTGCCTTCCCGAACGTCGCCAGCACAAGCACTTGACCTTAGCGCCTACATCAATCGGGGGCGGTTGACCGATCGTCGGCTGACTGGACTGCACGCCACTCTATCAGGCGATCAACGGCGCATGAATATGTCAACGCGGCGATTAAGGAATGGTCGTCCGGGATTGGCGGGCTCTGCATCGCCTCGCGAGATCGATTCAAGCCGGTTACGGCTAACGCCCATGCGGGCGAGCATAGAGGTTACCGCGCTGGCTCTTGCCAAAGCCAGAGCCTGCTTTGCGCCTTTGTCTTTATCCAAATCTTTGCTGCGGCGCCGACGCGTAGTGTGCCCAACGGCAATGACCTTGGAGCCGCTTCGACGTTGAATGGCGGCAATTTGCCGCATCAGCCCGGCGGCACCCGGAGGCAACCGCGCGGACCCTACCGGAAAGCGAATGGTTGCCAATCGCGTGCCTGCCACAGTCACCGTCTCAACTTTTGGAGCCGTCGCAGTCTGGCCGGTAGCGCCCGCATCCACTGTCTTTGGTCGCGCCCAAACTGGGGTTGCGTCAGTGTGTCGGGCCTTGGCACGATCCGCTAATAGCCCTTCCTCGATCACCAGCCGTCGTTCTTGAGATGTCACGTTTGGACGCTTTGGCACGGTGGATAGATTGGGGTAAGCACGCTTGTCGCCTCGGCGCACTTTCTTAACCTCAGGCATCTCGGGCTCTTTTTTGGCTTTTCCATTCTTCGCGCTTGCACTCTTTGCGCCATCGCGGCTGAACCAACTGCCAGACGAACAACCTCCCAGTGCCAAAGCACTGGCCAGTATCAAGCACATAAATGGAACAACCGGTTGCCGGCTGATTTGTGATACCGCCCAACCTGTCTTATTCATCATCACCATGTCCTGGTTGCTAAAGAATGGGCCGTACCACCGCTGTGGCGCCTTTTGCAAAACTGGGCGGCGTTGCCATATGACAAAACGATTGTAACGGTTTACGGCTATATCTCATATGATCCCAGCTTGAATGCCGGGAAAATGTGGCCGAAATCAAGACGCTGCACCTTATAAAGGATTTTGCAATGGCCGATCAACCGCACACAGGCACCAAGTTGCCGGATCCGCTGGAGACCGCGCGAGCGATGGCCAGCGTAGCGGAGCGAAGCCAAAAATTGGTCGCGGAGTTCTTGCGCAAGCAAGCGGCCGACGGCTCCTCGGTCGAATTTGACCCACTCAATGTCGGTCAGGCTTTCCTCGATATGTCCACCAAGCTGATGTCGGACCCCTCAAAGCTATATGAGGCCCAGATGTCCCTTTGGCAGGACTATATGCGCCTTTGGCAATCGACGGCACAAAAGATTGCCGGCAATGAGGCACAGCCGGTGATTACGCCCGAAGCGGGCGACCGACGCTTCAGGGCAGAAGAATGGCAATCCAATGTGCTGTTCGATCATTTAAAGCAGTCTTATCTGCTGACATCGCGATGGATGCAGTCCACCGTCCGTGATGTGAGCGACCTCGATGAAGTGACCGCAAAGAAAGTGGACTTCTATACACGTCAGTTCGTCGACGCGATGGCGCCAACGAACTTCGCAATGACCAATCCAGACGTCGTGAAAGCGACGATGGAATCTGGCGGCGAGAACTTGGTGTCCGGGCTTCAGAATTTGATCGGCGATCTTGAGCGCGGGAAAGGTCGCCTCAACATCCAAATGACCGATCCGGACGCTTTCCAAGTGGGTGGGAATATTGCCGCCACGCCAGGAAAGGTCGTCTATCAGACCGACCTGATGCAGCTCATCCAATACGAGCCGACAACGAAGAAGGTCATGCGCCGACCGCTGCTGATCATCCCGCCATGGATCAACAAGTTCTACATCCTGGATTTGCGCGAGGATAATTCATTCATCAAATGGGCCACCGATCAGGGCGTGACTGTCTTCGTGGTTTCCTGGGTCAATCCCGATGGAGCCCTCGCGGAAAAATCGTTCGAGGACTACATGATGGAGGGCCCGTTCGCCGCAATGGATGCGATCGAGCAGGCAACGGGCGAGCGCGAAGTCAATGTCATTGGCTATTGCCTTGGTGGCACGCTGTTGGCAGCTACGCTGGCGGTGATGGCGGCAAAAGGCGACGACCGCGTGGCCAGCGCCACTTACTTCACTTCCATGATCGATTTTGAGGAAGCAGGCGAACTTTCTGTCTTCATCGATGAGGAACAGCTTTCCTTTCTGGAGAGCAAGATGAAGAAAAAGGGTTACCTGGACGGCGGCGACATGGCGACGACCTTCAATATGCTGCGTGCCAACGACCTGATCTGGTCGTTTGTCATCAACAATTACCTGATGGGCAAAGATCCCTTCCCGTTCGATTTACTCTATTGGAATTCCGATTCAACCCGCATGCCGGCGGCGATGCACAGTTTCTACCTACGGAAAATGTACCAAGAAAATCTGCTCATCAAACCTGGCGGCATCTCGCTGCAGGGAGAGGCAGTCGACCTGTCGAAAGTTGAAGTGCCAACTCTCATTCTCTCCACACGCGAGGATCATATAGCGCCGTGGATGTCGACATATGCGGGCACTCGCGCTTATGGCGGAAAGGTGAAATTTGTTCTTTCCGCTTCCGGTCACATCGCCGGGGTCGTCAATCCTCCTTCGGCCAAGAAATATTGCTTCTGGACCAACCCGAAAAAGCCGAAATCTCCAGAGAAGTGGCTCGACAAGGCCGAACGTCACGAGGGCTCTTGGTGGCCCTATTGGCGGAAATGGCTCGAAGCGTACGCGGGCGGAGAAGTGCCTTCACGCACGCCAGGTGATGGCAAGTTGAAGCCAATCGAAGACGCGCCCGGGTCGTATGTTCTGATCAAATCTGACGCCTGAACGCAAATACATCGGTATAGGGCCCACTGTTGAGACGACAGCCCAAGCGCCAAATATGCTATATTCGGGCCTGCAAATTTCGTTCAGCCGATGGAGGCCAACGGCGTGTTTCTGAAGAATACTTGGTACGCTGCCGCCTGGGATCATGAGGTAGGCCGATCCCTACTGCAACGCTGGATCATCGGACAACCGGTCGTTCTGTACAGAACGGGCGCAGGGGAGACGGTGGCGTTAGAAGACCGCTGTCCGCATCGCCGTTTTGCGCTGTCCAAAGGGTCACTGATCGAGGATCAGATCCAGTGCGGATACCACGGGCTCACATTTGATCACGCCGGCAAATGCATCCGCATCCCCGGCCAGGACAATATCCCCCCACGCATGCGCGTCCGCACATATCCGGTCGTGGAGCGCTGGCGGCTGGTTTGGCTCTGGATGGGCGATCCGGACAAAGCTGACGAAACATTGATCCCCGATTTTCGCTGGAACAGCGACCCAGAGAACTGGCGGCCTGTTTGCGGAACGGTCGAAATGGGGGCGGACTATCGCCTGCTTGTCGATAACCTCCTTGATTTGACCCATGAGACCTTTGTCCACAAGAACACGATCGGCAATTTTTCGGTCGCCGAGACGCCGATGAGCTTCAAGATCGATCCGCCCAACGTTCACATTGAGCGCGTGATGCGCGATGTTCCAGCGCCACCGTTGTTCAAAAAGGTCCGCGGTTTCACAGATAATATTGATCGCTGGCAGATCATCAAATTCGAGCCACCGTCCAATATTGTTATCGACGCTCGTGCCGTACGAACAGGCACGAACGACATTGACCAGGGTCTGCGTTGGCACGTCATCAACTCGATCACACCAGAGAACGCCTCAAGCAGCCGCTATTTCTGGAGCGTCTCGCGCTGCTTCGAGCTAGACGACGAAGGGATCGACGAGTTGTTGGAAAAGCAGATCATTGCGACTTTTATGGAGGACAAGGACGTACTGGAAACCCAGCACCAATTGATAGATACGGATGATCCAAACAAACGCGAATACGACATCAATGCAGACGCCGGCGCGATCGCGGCTCGTCGAATCGTCAAGGACTTGATTGCTGCCGAACAAGGAGCGCCGGTGTCTTAGTGCTCGGCGGAGTGACCCAAGAAAGGCTTCATTTCAACCGTTCGTATCCGTGCTTTGTGAAGACAAGGGCTATCGTTGGTCCGACAACTCGGCGCGATACTCCTCGGCATAGTCTGCATAATGGCGTGCCGTCTTGGATATACCGTCCAGGTCTTCAGCGGTCAGATCGCGTAGATACCGGGCCGGGCTTCCAGCCCACAACTGCCTGGATTTCACGACTTTTCCTGGGGTCACGAGCGAACCGGCAGCGACCAGTGACTCCGGTTCGACAACCGCGCCATCCATCACGCAAGCCTTCATTCCAATCAGCACCCGGTCGCCGATCGTGCAGGCGTGTATCAGGCACATGTGCCCGATGACCACATCATCGCCGACAAACGTTCCGTAGGTACCTCGAGCAACGTGGATAACGGAATTGTCCTGCACGTTCGATCCGGCGCCAATGCGGACGATGTTTACATCTCCGCGGACGGTGCAGCCGAACCAAACGGAGGACTTCGGGCCGATTTCGACATCCCCGATGATGGCTGCCGTGGGCGCAACCCAGGCATCATCAGCGATCGTCGGATAGATCCCCTTGTATGGAAGGATGCTGGCACTCACGGAAATACCAACTTGTCTCCAACGTTCGTCATGGTCCCACCGACAGCGACCATATCTATGGAAACAATGGGGCCTGCTCCAGGCCGGTCGTTTCCGGGAACTCGAACATCAAGTTCATGTTTTGCACTGCCTGACCACTGGAGCCCTTGACCAAATTGTCCAGCGTTGACACGAGGATGGCACGCCCCGGTATGCGGTCTTCGAATACACCTAACAAGCAATGGTTTGAGCCACGCACATGCCGGGTGGCAGGCACCACGCCATTGTCGACAACTCGAACGAAGGGCTCGTCGGCATAACGATCGGCAAGCGTCCGCCGCAGATCGGAGGCGCTGGCGCCATTGGCAAGCCTGACATACGTCGTGAGCAACTCGCCTCTATTCATGGGAATTAGATGTGGCGTGAAGTTGATCACGATGTCGCGCTCCGCAGCGACAGACAACTCCTGCTCGATTTCGGGGGCGTGGCGATGGCTTGCGATCCCATAGGGGTGCAATCCTTCGGCGACCTCACCGAACAACATCCCTTCCTTGAGCCCTCTGCCCGCGCCCGAGGCGCCCGACTTGGCGTCGATGACTATATCATCAGCGTCGATCTGCCCGGCAGCAACCAACGGTATCAACAGCAGCAGCGCTGCAGTCGGATAACAACCCGGACATGCGGTCAATCGCGCTTGGCCAATCGAATCGCGATAGTGTTCGGTCAGCCCATAGACCGCCTCGTGTTGCAATGCAGGAGCCCGGTGTTCATGCCCATACCATTCGGCGTAAGTGTCAATATCGCGCAGTCGGAAGTCCGCCGACATATCGACGACTTTCACAGAGTTTGGCAGCGCAGCAATTATGTCTTGAGTGGTTCCATGCGGCAATCCGCACACAACTACATCGCATTGCCCCCAATCGGCATCGCCGACCTTAGTCAAATCCGGTAAGTCATACCTACCCAAATGGGGGAACACATCGCCGATCGGTTTCCCTGCGTGACGGTCGGCTGTCATGAGCGAAATCGAAGCATGGGGATGCGTCACAAGCAGCCGCAAGAGGTCGGCGCCCGTGTAACCACTGGCGCCGAGCACCCCGACCCTGACCTGATTGGAAAATTTCGCCATGACAAATGCCTATTGCTTCAGCTGGCCTCCGGTCCAATGTTCTTACCCGACGGCAGCAATCCTGGTTCCCATAGCACGTCGCCACTCCGCTAGGCGAGTGCCGCATAGAAAGGCCGCTTTGCGGCGCTGATCCCGGTTATGTCGCGAGTTCAGGACAGTTTTTCAATTCAGATCTCCATTGATGCCGCGCATACTGCCTGCATAAATGCAGCCCAGATTGCGAATTGGCGAATTCACGATTCCGATCTTGAACATTTCTATCTGCGCCAGAACGTGAGCTTCTTCGATCGCCTCTACAAATACCCCTCCGACTGCGCCATCTTTCTGAAACGCGAAGAAGCCCGCCGGACCCGTGTCGAACTTCACGGTCGCATTCGCGGTTTCGGACCACTCCAGAAGCGACGCGTCACCCGAGCGGTGAAGAGCTTACGCGCGGCCATCGAAGCGGCGATCGAGCCGTCCACTTCCCCGCCGAAGTAGTCCACTCGGCGCAGCACAACGAAAATGGGCCCGCGGGATGCGCGGGCCCATCGACGTCGCAATAGTGGGTCCGCTTATCTCTTAGAGAACTGGAAGCTGCGGCGCGCCTTGCGCTTGCCATACTTCTTGCGCTCCACGACCCGTGCATCGCGGGTCAGGAAGCCACCCTGCTTCAGTGTCGAACGCAGCCCCGGCTCATAGTAGGTGAGTGCTTTGCTGATGCCATGTCGCACGGCACCAGCCTGGCCCGATAGCCCGCCGCCCTTGACCGTACAGACAATATCGTACTGCCCCTCGCGCTCGACCGCTTCGAAGGGTTGATTGATGATCAGTCGAAGCGTCGGCCGTGCGAAGTAACGTTCGAACTCGCGGCCGTTCACGGTCACCTTTCCGGAGCCGGGTTTCAGCCAGACACGCGCCACTGAATCCTTACGCTTGCCAGTGGCATACGAACGCCCCTGATCGTCGATCTTCGGCTGCGCGGGTGCTTCCGCAATCGAAGCCACCGCTTCTGGTGCGATCGACTGCGGCATCACCTCGGCGAGGGTTTCCTTATCGTCCTCTGCCATGGCGTCAGCTCCTTTTGTTCTTTGGGTTCATCGCGGCGACATCGAGCACCTCGGGACTTTGCCCCACATGCGGATGCTCGGCGCCAGCGTATACGCGCAAATTCTTCATCTGCTTGCGGCCCAACGGATTGCGGGAAATCATCCGTTCCACCGCCTTGATGATCACTCGCTCAGGGTGTTTGCCTTCGAGAATCTGCCCAGCACGGACTTCCTTGATGCCGCCCGGATAACCGGTGTGCCGGTAGTAGACCTTATCGGCCAGCTTCTTGCCGGTCAGCTTGACTTTCTCAGCGTTCACGACGATGACGTTGTCGCCACAATCGACATGCGGTGTGAAGGTCGGCTTGTGCTTGCCCCGTAGCCGCATTGCGACGATGGAGGCCAGCCTTCCAAGCACAACGTCCTCAGCGTCGACAAGCAACCACTTCTTTTCCACCTCAGCCGGTTTTGCTGAGTACGTCTTCATCGCAGGCATGATGCATGTATCCCAGGCGTGGAAAAGAGGCGACGCTAGATCACTCCGCCCCTTTGGATAACTGCAATATCGTTACATTTACTAACAAGTCAACCGGATTTTTCTTCATTTTTCAACGCAGTAACTATTACGGTAATATAATACCTCATTTCCGGATGCCCTGCTGGAGGGCTGCGCCCGGAAGGACCATCTATTGCACAATAGCGCCCGGTCAATCGGCATAAATGTGGTTACATTCTGGGCGACTGGCAACAAATACCCTCCAACCATTTCCAAGATAGTTGCTGTTGGGGGTGCCATGGCACGAACACAACACCGCACTAAAGGTAGGTTGGTTCACCTTTGCGCAAGCGCGTCGACAAATATGGGATTGCAAAAATGACCGTTAGAACTGAAACCAATGGCCCCGTCACGACTATCATCCACAGCCGGCCCGAGGCCAGGAATGCCATGGATCCATCGAGCGCCGACGCATTGCTGGAGGCGTTTCTTGATTTCGATGCCGACCCTACTGCAAGTGTCGGCGTGCTTTGGGGCGAAGGCGGGGCATTTTGCGCCGGATGGGATCTGAAATATGCGAGCAGCCTCTCCGGCCAGTCCAACCCATTAACCCATCTCGACTTTCCCGACGACGGCAGGGAGGTGCCCCGTGGCCCACTGGGCCCAACCAGACTTGAATTATCCAAGCCTGTAATCGCGGCCGTTGCCGGCCCGGCGGTCGCGGGCGGCATGGAGTTGGCCCTGTGGTGCGACATACGGGTCATGGAAGAAGACGCTTATTTTGGGATCTATTGTCGACGCTGGGGAATTCCTCTGTTGGACGGCGGAACGGTTCGCCTGCCGCGGCTTGTCGGACAGGGCCGGGCGCTTGAGATCATCATGACCGGACGAAAGGTCCCAGCAGATGAGTGTTTTCGCATCGGCGCCTGCGAGCGCGTGGTACCGCCGGGAGAATCGCGCCCCGCGGCGGAAGCGTTGGCGCATGTGATCGCCGGATTTCCTCAGGCCTGTCTCCGCGCGGATCGGACTTCAGTCTACGCCCAGCATGGCCTACCCGAGCGGGACGCCATGGAAATCGAATGGGTCGGCGGACTGGACGCACTTGAACGCGAGGGCGTGAGCGGCGCCGAGCAATTCGCTTCCGGTAAGGGCCGCCACGGAGAATTCGGCAACATATAGCGATATGATTCTCAGCATTGGCGCAACCATCCACCGGCAGCGGAAAGTGGATGCATAGCCACGTCCCGATTGCCGACCGTCCAATTCTCCAATATCAACATTTTGTATCTGAAAGGTGTTTTATCTCTCGCAAGACGCTATATTTCGGTTATCGATAGTCTATGGCTTTGGAATGAACCGCACCGATCCAAATTGCCCAAGCAAGGCCGTCCGGCCTTGCAATGCATGCCCCGGAGCGATGGAGGTCGACTTTGGCAGCTCGGATCATCTTCGCTTGATCCCACGTGGAGCGAAAAACGTCCTTAACGCCAGATTTACCTTATTCCACGAAGATTGTGGCGTTCGTGTCGTGGCCTCGGTAGCTAGCGGATCAACTATGTATCCCAGCCATGACTTGGTGCCGTTGCGCGTTTGTGAATTGGGATGACAGCCGTTTGAACACCGTTGTCGAGTTGCTTGCCTCCGGCCGCCTCTATCGACGCGACCGTCGTGGCAAGAGTTCTCAATTGTTCGTCGCCGTCAGTGCTGATTTCGCACTGTGTACAGGATGCCGAGGAAGGCTTCGATGCGTTCATCGAGACAAGAGAGCCTATCTGGCACCGTTGCTGATCCGATGAACTTGCGCCGATCGCGGAGCAAGTGATGACGGAACACGACGATTCGCGCGACGACAAGCACGTCCAGCGCGTCAAGGTCGTCGGCATTGCCCATGCGCCGCTCCTTGGCCCAACCGAAGAAAACGCGATTGACGACAAAACGCCGCCACCAGCTTGGCGACAGTCGGAGCAGGAGCGTGAGATAAGCGGGGAATCGGAATCCGGTCAGTCCCAAACACCCGGCGACCGGCCGATCTCCACCGACTCCAAGGAGACCCCCGCCCCACACCCTACGACCCGGCACAACGGTAGCCAGCGCGACATCGTTCCCGGCATCGAAACAGAACCCGGCAAAAGGCAAGCGCCAGACAGTCCGGCTCCCAGCGAAGACGGCACGCAAAACGGTCCGGTTTCAACGATAACGCCCGACAGTCGTGAAAGCGATCGAGATTTCACCGATGCCGCCGCCGAGCAGACACAGGTTCTAACTGCGCCCGAGGCTCCATCTGAACCCGAGGCTCCCTCCAAAGCAGTACCGGAAGAGAGTTCCGAGCAAAGGTTGCGCCACGGGTTGGCCCGACATCAAGCCGGCGATCTTGCTGCGGCCGAAGCCATTTACCGCCAGGTGATCGAAAAGGACGCCGAGAGCGCCGACGCCCAGCACCTACTCGGCCTGGTTTTGCATTTGACATCGCGCAACGAAGAAGCCGAACCGCACTTGCGCCGAGCCATCACTTTGCGGCCACAGGCAGCAGAGTTCCACAACAGCTTTGGCGCCGTCATGATCGCGCTCGGACGGCATGATGAAGCTTACGCTGCGTTCGAGGCGGCCCTTGCGATCCGCGACGATCTAGCGGATGCGCACTACAATCTCGGCTATCTCGACCATGCGTCCGGCCGGCTGCGGCAGGCCCTTACACGTTATCGTAAGGCGCTCGACCACAATCCGACCCATGTACCGGCAATGATCAATTGGGGCAGCGTCCTCATGGATCAGGACCGCTTGAAGGAGGCCGATACGCTCTTTCAGCGTGCGCTCAAGACTAACCCGGGCTCACTGCCCGCAATCAAGAGCAAGGCCAGGGTCTTGCGGTCAATCGGCAAGCTGAACACGTCGGTTCAGCTGTTCCAAAAGGCCATTGAACTTGCACCCGACGACGCCGATTCGCATTTCGGCCTGGGCGAATCGCTTTTGCTGTCTGGAGACTTCAAACAGGGCTTCGAAGAGTACGAATGGCGGCTGCGTTTGCCGATGGGCGCCAACCCCGGTTGCCCGGCTCCGCAATGGAACGGCGCCTCGCTCGACCGAAAATCAGTATTGGTGCACGTGGGCGACCACGACGGCGAGGCGATCCAACTTATGCGATATGCGAGCTTCCTCGCCGCCAAGGGCGCCCGTGTCTCGGTGGAATGTCCGGCGCAAATGTGCCGCCTGCTGGAAACCGTAGCGGGCGTTGGCAAAGCCTACAAGCACGGCGAAGCAGCACCCGAATTCGATTGCCATGTCCCGCTGCTGAGCCTGCCACGGCTACTCAACATGGCCTCAGAGAAAATACCAACGGGCATTCCATACCTCTCGGCCCCCGACGGGGTAGCTTCGCCGTTGCCGGAAGCGGGCGACGCCCGCATGCGGGTCGGACTGGTCTGGCGCCGCGGGACGGCAGAGGCTCATATCGACAAGACCGGGTTCCCGCCAACGCGTCTGCTCGACCTCGCATCCATGCCCGGCCTGGCTTTCATCAGCTTGCAAGGCGGCCTGACGGAAGAAGAGGCTGCATTGCTGCGGGAGCGCAAGATCGAGGACGTCGGGAGCGGCCTTGGCGATCAGGCCGAATTGGCGGCCGCGATCAACGAGCTCGACCTGCTGATTTCCACCGATGCCACCGCCGCGCATATCGCCGGCGCCCTTGGCACACCGGTTTGGCTGCTGATCCGTCAGTCAGCGCACTGGGCCTGGTTGCGCGACCGCGAGGACAGTCCGTGGTATCCGTCGATGCGCATTTTCCGGCAGGACACGCTCGGCGACTGGAGCAACATTGCCCGCCGCCTCCCCGTCACACTCGCGATCGAGGCGGGGAAGAGCGGTCCTGCATCCTGATATGGTGCTATTGAAGCGTCCAGGTTCTTGGAACTAGAACGACGGCTCTTGAGAGTAGTCCGCACCTCCGACGATGCCACTACTCCAAGAATTGCGCTGCTAGCATGTTGCTCATCCTGCTCTACCGCTCGACCGGCATTCTCCTTCCGAGCATTGCCGCCCATTACTTGACCAATCTCTACATCTTCACCCGCTGATCCTCTTGCCAAGGCGGGCCGCAGGCCGCAAGTTTCGGGCATGAACCATGATGCATACGACGACCGTTACATCCGTGACGTGCTCGCGCGCGTGAGGACAGTCGCCATGGTCGGCGCCAGCCCGAACTGGAACCGGCCGAGCTACTTCGTGATGAAGTACCTGCAGTTGAAGAGTTTCCGGGTCATACCGGTCAACCCGCGGGCTGCCGGCGAAAGCATCCTCGGAGAGGCGGTCCATGAAAGCCTCGATCAGGTCCCTGACCCCATCGATATGGTGGACGTCTTTCGCTCCTCCTCCGAGGCACTGGCGATCACCGAACAGGCAATCGAGAAAGACGCCAAGGTCATCTGGATGCAGATCGGCGTCCGCAATGACGAAGCGGCAAGGGTCGCAGAAGATGCCGGCCTCAGTGTGGTGATGGACCGCTGCCCCAAGATCGAATACTCCCGCCTCCATGGCGAGTTGAGCTGGGGCGGCTTTAATTCCGGTGTGATCTCGAGCAAGCGCAGGAGGGTCTGAGCCAATGTCGAAACCACCGGCACCGGGATTCGAGACCCTTTCCATCCATGCGGGCGCCTCTCCAGATCCGGTGACTGGCGCCCGCAACACGCCGATCTATCAGACCACGTCCTATGTCTTCGAGGACGCCGATGAAGCGGCGTCGCTCTTCAACCTGCAGAAGCCCGGCTTCATCTATTCTCGGCTAACCAATCCGACGGTTTCTGTGCTGGAGGAGCGCGTCGCCTCGCTCGAAGGCGGACGCGGCGCCACGGCGACGGCGTCGGGCCACTCCGCACAGATCCTCGCACTCTTCCCGCTCATGCAGCCCGGCTGCGAGATCATCGCCTCGACCAAGCTTTATGGCGGCTCGCTCAATCAGATGGGGCACAGCTACAAGAAATTCGGCTGGAAGACTGTATTCGTCGACCCCGACGACCCGGCGAACTTTGCTGCCGCCGTCACGCCGCAGACGCGCGCGATTTTCATTGAGAACCTCGCCAATCCCGGAGGCGTCATCGTAGACCTCGAAGCGGTGGCGGATGTCGCTCGCGATGCGGGCGTGGTGCTCATCGTGGACAGCACCATGGCGACCCCCTATCTCAACCGCCCACTCGATTGGGGCGCAGACCTCATTGTGCATTCCACGACCAAGTTCATGTCCGGCAACGGCTCGTCTGTCGGCGGCGTGGTGGTCGATTCCGGCCGCTATGATTGGTTTGCCCAGCGAGAGAAATATCCTAGCCTCACTGAACCTGCGCCAGAATATCACGGGCTGCGATTTGCCGAGACGTTCGGCGACCTCGCCTACACGGTTTACGGCCACGCGGTTGGCCTGCGCGATCTCGGCCCCAGCCAATCGCCTTTCAACGCCTGGATCACGCTGCAAGGCTTGGAGACACTCGCGCTCCGCATGGAGCGCCACTGCGCGAACGCCCAGACAGTGGCAGAATTTCTGGAGCAGCACCCGGCGGTCGACTGGGTGTCCTATGCGGGCCTCGCCTCGAGCCCATACCGTGATCTCGCGCTCAAATACATGCCGAAAGGGGCCGGTTCGGTCTTCACTTTTGGCGTCAAAGGCGGATACGAAGCTGGCGTGCGTGTCGTGGAGGCCGTGAATATCATCAGCCATCTGGCCAATATCGGCGACACCAAATCGTTGATCCTTCACCCGGCGTCAACCACCCATCGCCAATTGACCGAAGAGCAGCAGGCGTCGGCCGGGGCCGGTCCTGATGTCATTCGGCTCTCGGTCGGCATCGAGACGGTCGAGGACATCATCGCCGATCTCGATCAATCCCTGCATGCCGCGACCGGAGCTAAAACGGCGCTGTGAGCCTCAGACAATCACGGCAAAGCCGTTTCATTGTGATCTCTTATTCCGCGGCTGCGGCAGTCCTAGCCGCCCCGCCGCGCGTGCCGGGCAGCAATAAGGTTGCCGCAAAGCAGAGCAACGCGAAGCCGGCCAACACCATCAACAACAATTCAAACCCGCCTGACGCGCGGTGGATGGCAGACACCAAGAGCAAGGCTAGTGGCGCGGCGCCAAAAGCAAGCACGAACTTCATACCGAATGCGAGCCCATGGTGTTTCTCCGGCGCATAGTTGGCCAAAAGCATATTCTCCGCGGGCAACGCCCCAATGCTGAATACGACCATCATTGTTGAGACCGCCAGCAATGGAAGCCCCGCCATGCCGGCTGCAAAAAACAACAGCGGAATCTGAATCGCAAAGGCGATCATGTAGATCGCACGCAAGGAATAGCGATCGGCGAGAAAGCCGCCAATCAACTGCATTACGCCGGCAACGCCGTAGACCAACGCCACTAGCAGGCCTACACCGAGCGCACCATCACCGGCCAAATCGCCCAGTCGACCGGCGAACAATTTTGGCAGTGCCGTCTGGGTCGATTGGAAAATAATCCCGCCGACGAACATCGTCAGCAATAGCACTCCGAATACGCGGACCAGATCCCGTCTGCTGGCGGTGGGCGGGCGGATAGTCTCGACGACCGCACCTTCGATCAATCCTCGGTGTACGCAGGCCCACAGCGCAAACCCAGTCAGTAGGGATACTGCGCCAGGTACTATGAACGCCGCCCGCCATCCAGCCAGATCGATCAGTAAACCTCCGATCGCACCAGCCGTCGCAACGCCTAGGCTGCCGAATATGCCATTCACGCCGAGGGCCTTGCCGCGATTGACTGTTGTGTTGCGAACCAGCCAGGCGATCCCGACCGGATGGTAGATCGAGGCAAAGAGCCCGATCCCGCCCAGACCCACGGCAAGCAGCACTGGCCCACCCGCCACGCCGCACAGAATTGCGGATCCACCCATCCCGATGAAAAAGACCACCATCATTCCGCTTGCGCTCCAGCGGTCGCCGAGCCAGCCGGCCGGCAATGCCCCCAGCCCCACAAGCAACGCTCCGGGGGTCCAGAGCGCGATCAGTTCGTGATACGGCAGCCCCCAGGCGGTTTCGAGTGCCAGCACGATGACGAAATAGAAGGCCGTGAAGAGATGAATGTAGGTGTGCCCGATGCATGAAAAAACAAACGGGAGATTCGATGCACGTGATGACATGAGGTGGGCGCGGTCCGGTTCCGAAGATGGGTGCAAAGGTGATACCACGACGCGGTTTGTAGAACACGACCGGCCGAACCGCTTTGTTGTTCTACCCCCGCGAGCGGCGTAGCGCTTGGGTCGTTAACCCTTCATTAACTTCATTCCACAGGTTTGCCGTAATTGCGCCGCCGTCAGATCACAAACTAAGCCGTAAATCATTTCATGCAGGCTGTTGATCAGAGCAGGTATTGCGCGGTGATAAACGGTTTAGCGGAACCCGAGCCCGACTTCGATGAGGACCGCGTGATCTGGGACGAAACTTATCGGCACCAGGTCATCGATGCACTGCGGCTCTGGCGGTCTCGCCAGCAGTCGGACACCGACGCAGTCAGGCCGTCGCAACAAGCGGCCTAAACCAAAGCATCCGCTATGTCGTTTCCTTGGAAATCCATTCCAGGAATGCCGGATTGCCGCCAGCGATAGGAAGCGCAACCACGCAAGGGCAATCGTAAGAGTGGGCGGCCTTGACGCGTTCAATCACACGCGGCACCAAATCTTCCGTCGTCTTGGCCACAAGTGCCACTTCGGCATCTTCCTGGACGTCACCGTCCCACCAATAGACCGACTTGATTGGAGCGTGGATGTTCACGCAGGCAACGAGGCGTTCGGAGACAAGGGCCCGCCCGATCTCGGTTGCCTCCGATTCCGATGAAGCGGTGATGTAGATCAATTGTTTGTCCGTCATGCTCTCCCCTTTTTGCGAAGCAGCCCGTCTGTTAACATTATTGCTATGTCAACCCGGCGCGAATGTCCGCATCAACAAGCGCCGAATTGGCAATCAATCAAGCAATGGCGCGTTCTGCTCCAAAGAAAAAGGCCGGGTGACACTGCCACCCGGCCAAAGTCTTGGTTCTTATTGGTCGGAGCGACAGGATTCGAACCTGTGACCCCTTGACCCCCAGTCAAGTGCGCTACCAGACTGCGCCACGCTCCGTTTGATTTATGTGTCGCCGCGGTCCGGCCGAGCGGACGGGCAAGCGAAACTTAGTTGACGTCACTTGTATCCGCAATGGCCGCCCTGGCCGCGTCAGCCGGATTTGCTTGTGAGCAGGTCGCGCAGCTTCGTGAGTTCGCTAAGCGTTGCCTCCAGCGCTTGACGCTGGGTTGCGGTCAATCCACTTGAGGTTCGACCGTCGCCGCTGCTCGGCAATGCAGCTTGACCGGCACGTTCCAGCGATTCGCCCAGCGACTTGACGCCACCTTCTTTCAAAAGCTTCTGCACACCGCGGATCGTATAGCCTTCGGTGTAGAGCAGATCGCGAATGTTTCGTAAAAGATCAATATCCTCAGGGCGATAATAGCGGCGACCACCGCCGCGCTTCAGCGGCCTTATCTGTGAGAATTTCGACTCCCAAAACCGCAGCACGTGCTGTGGCACATCGAGCTCGTCGGACACCTCGCTGATCGTCCGAAAGGCCGCAGCCGACTTTACCAAAGGGCGGCTTGCTCGGCTTGCGCCCGCTTCGGTCATGACTATTCAGCCCTCATTCCGGTGGGCAAGATCGCATTTATACGGTCCTTCAGGACATGAGACGCCCGAAAGACCAGTACCTTGCGAGGGAGGATGGGCACCTCCTCTCCGGTCTTCGGATTACGGCCCGTCCTCTGCCCTTTATCGCGCACGATAAAACTGCCAAACGACGAGATCTTTACGCCTTCGCCGCGCGCAAGCGCATCGGAGATTTCTTCCAACACCGACTCGACCAACGTCGTCGAGTCGCTGCGCGAAAGACCGACTTCTTGATAAACCGCTTCCCCAAGTTGAGCGCGGGTGACCGTCTTTGACGCCATGTTTCCCCCTGTAAAAAAAACCGTAGCGTTCGGCGCGTACGCCGTCAATCGCAGAACTGCCGCATTCTCTACTCAATCACCGCAAGGATGATCAGTTGTAATCTGCTTCGGACTATACTCACCAGCGGATAATAGCAGAACCCCATGAGAGGCCGCCTCCGATCGCCTCACACAGTACTATCTGCCCCGGCTTGATTCGTCCGTCCTTGGTCCCCTGCGCCAATGCCAACGGGATCGAGGCTGCTGAGGTGTTTGCATGATCCTGTACCGTCAGGATGACCCGTTCCGGCGGCAGCCGAAGTTTTTTCGCCGTACCGTCGATGATCCGCTTGTTGGCCTGATGCGGCACCAGCCAGTCGACATCATCAATTTCGAGGTCATTGGCTTCAAGCGCTTCTTTCACGACACTCGCCAACTTCTCCACCGCGTGACGGAAAACCTCAGGCCCTTGCATACGCAAGTGACCGGTCGTCTGGGTCGACGATGGGCCCCCATCGACATAGAGCAGGTCATAGTACCTTCCGTCGGTGTGCAGATGGGTCGACAAAACGCCGCGCTCGTCGGCCTCACCACTCACTTCCTCGGCGCCCAACACTAGGGCCCCTGCCCCATCACCAAACAAAACGCTCGTAGTGCGATCTGTCCAATCGAGTATCCTTGAGTAAGTCTCCGCTCCTATCACGAGGGCGGTCCGGGCCTGCCCAAGTTTGATGAAATTGTCCGCTACGCCGAGCGCATAAATGAAGCCCGCACACACCGCCTGGACATCAAACGCAGCGCCTTGTGAGATACCGAGTTGGGCCTGTATTCGGGATGCCGTTGCGGGAAACGTCGAGTCGGGCGTTGTCGTAGCCAAAACCAACAGATCGACATCCTCCGGAGCCATCTCCGCCTTTGCCAGCGCTTCCTCGGCAGCCCTACGGCCCAGATCGGATGTCATTTCGTCGTCGGCGGCGATGTGTCGCCTGCGGATTCCGGTCCGCGCATAGATCCATTCATCCGACGTGTTGACAATCTCGGAGAGGGCCTCGTTGGTCAAAATCTTCTCGGGCAAGTAGGCGCCGCTGCCCCTAATCACGGATCTATACAACTTCACGATGCCGCCGCCTGTTGTCCGGCCTGTCCAGTCTCGTGGAGCCTTTCAATTTCCGATTTGATTTGCCCAATGAAGCCGTTCTTGGCCATGTCGACTGCCACCCCGATTGCCGTCGCAAAGGCCAAGGCATCGGATCCGCCATGCGCCTTAACCGATATGCCCCTCAAGCCGAGGAACACAGCCCCATTATACCGCCTTGGATCAACACGGGCGCGCAACTTCTTCAAGGCCCGCCGCGCAAACAGATAACCGATCCGAGCCATAACCGAGTTGCGAAACGCTTCACGCAGGAACTCGGTGTAGAGCTTGGCAGTGCCCTCAGCGGTTTTTAGCGCAATGTTCCCGCTGAACCCGTCCGCCACAACAACATCGACGGTCCCGAGGGCAATGTCGTCGCCCTCCACAAATCCGTGGAAGTTGAATGGATGTTCGAACTCGCGCAATACACCCGCCGCCAACCGCACCACATCGTTGCCCTTCAGGTCTTCCGAACCGACGTTCAGCAACCCGACCGTCGGCTCCAGCGCACCCAACACCGTTCGGGCAAAAACCTCTCCCATCAACGCGAACTGAATCAAATTATCCGCCGAGCATTCGACGTTGGCGCCAAGGTCGAGCATTACGCTCTCGCCTCGAATGGTCGGAAAAAAGGACGCCATCGCCGGGCGGTCGATGCCCGGCAGCGTTTTCAGAGAGAATTTGGACATCGCCATCAGCGCGCCGGTGTTGCCGGCCGACACCACGCCATCGGCAGCTTCATCACGGACCGCATCGATCGCCAAGCGCATGCTTGAATCGCGGCCAGAGCGCAGTGCCACTGACGGCTTTTCATCGGGCGCGATTGCCGCGCTCGTGTGATTGATCGAGACGATCTTGTGGAGTCGAGGTCGGCGCCGCAAGAAGGGCTTCAACCGCGCTTCGTCGCCAAATAGGAGAAACCGAACGTCGGGCCACCGGCGGCGGGCGATGTTGGCGCCTTTCAGCACACTCTTCGGTGCGTGATCGCCGCCCATTGCGTCCAGCGCGATCGTGAGTTGATTACTCACTATTCGTCACCTGCGGTTTGGACGCCGGAAGGGGCCCGAAATCAAACTGTTTCCTTGGGCTCCACGACCTGCCGACCACGATACATCCCGCTGACGAGGTCGACGTGATGGGGCCGGCGCAGTTCGCCGCTATCCTTGTCCTCGACGTAGCTTGCGGGTTTCAATGCATCATGCGCACGCCGCATATTGCGCCGAGATTTCGATTTCTTCTTTTTGGGAACTGCCATTGCTTCGCTGCCTTCCTTGGGTGCCCTCGGGGCGTTGTCTATCTATCCAAAAAACCACCGGGCGACAAGCGCCTTACCGCGCTTTGTCCGGCCCTCGTTGTTTTGGGGTGAGTTCGGCCAAGCCTGCGAACGGCCGGTGGCTATCGGTTGTTTTGGTGCCAAACTCACTTTTGTGGAGTTCGGCGTTGGCCTTCTTCGGATAGGGATCAAGCGCGACGCCGAGCTGCTGGATGACCGCCTCGCCGACATCAATCCGGCCCTCAACCACCGGTTCAGGCCACAGTTCATCCTCCAGCGTCATATCGCTTTCAACATTTTCGTCATCCCGGGGAGCCTCAGAGTAGAAGGCCTCGAACGCTTCTTCTATGTCGGCCTCCACGGGCTCAAGCGTGATTACGCATTCCTGGGCCACCTTGGCCCGGAGTGTGCCCTGCAGGTGGATGAGACCGAGTGGAGTCCGCCGCAACGCGACCGATGCCTCGAAACGGTCGATTTGCAGTATATCGAAGCGTCGTGCAACAGCCGATCGCTCAGCCTCACTGGCGCGCAATTCAATTCGCTTTGGTTTGCGATTTATGTCGCCGGCCTTGATTGACACCGATAACTCGGTCCCAGTCGGTCTTTGTCCGACCATCATCCAATCTCCGAGTGCTGAAGAATCCCATCTTGCATACGAGAATACTGCTGGGCTGCCAACAAGATGGGGGCAGCTCCGTTATGTCGCAAGATCAAGGGGATGAGCCCAAATTCGGTGGCTCGCCAAATCCAATCGGATCAGCCAAGAGATCGCCTTCCGGCTTTGCATCCAAGGCCCCGGCTTCACGGCGGAGATATGCCGCCAGCGCCGCGACATTTGCCTGGGGCGGTTCGCTCGCGGCAAACACATTGCGTCCCAAGGCGGCCTGGAGTTCTTCGTCGGCGTCCGCTTCCAATCCGCGATCATACGCCTGCACACTGCCATAGAAGCGTTCGGCCATCTTTTTGACCCTGCGCCCCACGCCGAGATCGCCGACGCCCATCTCCCGAAGGTTGCGATCCATATCCGCAAACATCGCATCGAAGAGCGCTTGCCCGATTTTGGCGCCATTTTCTCCCAGTCCGCGCAGCCGCCGAACAATAAGAAACATATGCAGAACAATCATTTCAAATCGACCGTCAAGCGTGTCGGGAACGCCAAGTGTTTCATAGAACTCAGTGCGACGCGCTTGCTCTACGATCTCAAGATAGAGACGTGGGGCCGGGTTGCGCTCTTCTTGACGCCTAAACCAGGAGCTCACCGGCAAACCGCCCTCCTTCTCGGCCCGCATATTGACAGGCCGATGCGGCGATGCGACTGTCCCGCCCGAAATCCAAGCAACCTGGCGCGCTGCTGACATTTTGCGGTGGTATCCCCTGCAGGGGCAATAGGTTGGCGTGTATATGAGGCCTGCAGCATGAAACCCTTTTTGGCAGTTGGGGCAGCGGTGTCCGCTGCAATAGTTTTGGGCGGCTGCACACCGCGGGTTGCGACACTCGGCAACGCGCCGCGCAAGGAACAACTGGCTCAACTCAAGCCAGGACAATCCCGGGAGCAGGTTCGCCAAGCACTCGGATCGCCGTCCTCGGTAGCGATGTTTGACAAGAACGTCTGGTATTACATCAGCAAGCGCGAAGAGAGCTATGCCTTCCTTAAACCAAAGGTGAGAGAGCAGAAAGTGCTGATCGTCCGCTTCAACGGCGACGGCCGGGTCAAAGACATCAAGCGCCTCAGTTTAGCCGATGCGCGCCAAGTCAAATATGTCGATGCGGAAACTCCAACCCTTGGCCGAGAGGACGGAGTGATCACCGCCATGCTACGACTGTTGACCGACCAACGCGGCATACTCGGCGTCGGCGGCGGCCGCTGATAGAAAAAATCCGCAACCATCGGATCAAACAACCCCCGGAAGCGTCGCTCCCGGGGGTTTTTCTTAATCGCATGCCTGCCGAAAATCAGTGCGCAAGTACGGCCAACAGCAACAGCGCAACGATATTCGTGATCTTGATCATTGGATTGACGGCCGGCCCGGCGGTATCCTTGTACGGATCACCAACGGTATCCCCGGTCACTGCCGCCTTATGGGCCTCAGACCCTTTGCCGCCGTGATTGCCGTCCTCTATGTATTTCTTGGCGTTGTCCCAAGCACCGCCGCCGGCCGTCATCGAGAGTGCGACAAACAACCCCGTCACGATCACGCCCAGCAACATCGCGCCCAGTGCCGAGAATGCCGCTGATTTACCGCCAATCCCGAGGATGATGAAATAGAGCACGATCGGGCTGAGGACCGGAAGTAGCGAGGGAATGATCATTTCCTTGATCGCGGTGCGGGTCAGAAGATCGACACAACGGCCATATTCAGGTTTCCCGGTACCCTCCATGATCCCTTTGATCTCGCGGAATTGGCGGCGGACCTCCTCAACCACCTGCCCGCCAGCCCGACCAACCGCCATCATCGCGATCGAGCCGAACAGGTACGGCAACATGCCGCCAATGAACAGACCGACGACGACATATGGGTTGGAAAGAGAGAAATCGACCGTCACGCCCTTGAAGTAGGCAAATTCCGCGGAGTTTGCGCCGAAGAACTTGAGATCCTCGGTGTATGCAGCGAATAGAACCAAAGCCCCCAAACCGGCGGAACCGATGGCATAGCCCTTCGTGACCGCTTTCGTCGTGTTGCCGACGGCATCCAAGGCATCGGTCGTCTTCCGCACATCCTCCGGAAGGTCCGCCATCTCTGCGATCCCACCGGCATTGTCGGTCACCGGTCCGTATGCATCGAGCGCCACGACCACCCCAGCCAAGGCCAGCATGGTCGTCACCGCAATTGCGATACCGAAGAGACCGGCAAGCAGATATGTGCTGATGATGCCAGCCACGATAACAAGCGCCGGAACTGCCGTTGCCTCCATGGACACCGCCAAGCCCTGGATGACGTTGGTTCCGTGGCCGGTCAGCGATGATCGAGCGACGCTCTGCACTGGCCGGTAGTTCGTACCCGTGTAGTACTCGGTGATCCAAACCAGCAGTCCGGTCACGACCAATCCAATGATGCCGCAGTAGTACAAATGCCTGCCAGTGAAGGACGTGGCGCCAATGGCAAATTTGCTGTCCATGCCGATGACGTAGTCTGTCACGGGCCAGAGTATGATTGCGGAGAGCACTGCCGCAGCGATGAAACCCTTATAGAGGGCTGCCATGATGTTCTGGCTCTTGCCCAGTCGGACAAAAAATGTGCCGACGATCGAAGTGATGATGCAGGCCGCACCGATGGTTAGCGGATAGAGCATCATCTGCTCGACAACGGCCTTGTCGCCGACGAAAAAGATCGAGGCCAGCACCATCGTCGCCACGATCGTCACCGCATAAGTCTCAAAGAGATCGGCCGCCATGCCCGCACAGTCACCAACATTGTCGCCAACATTGTCCGCGATTACCGCCGGATTGCGCGGATCGTCTTCGGGAATACCCGCTTCGACCTTACCGACGAGATCGGCGCCCACGTCGGCGCCTTTGGTGAAGATGCCACCGCCAAGCCGCGCGAAAATCGAGATCAGGGAAGCGCCGAATCCGAGCGCGACAAGCGCGTCAATCAGCTCGCGTCCTTTGGTATCGGCATTCAACAGAAAGACGTAGTACCCAGCGACAGCCAGGAGAGCTAGTCCCGCGACGAGCATTCCCGTAACCGCACCTGCGCGGAATGAAATACTGAGCCCTTTTGCAAGGCTCTCACGCGCCGCTTCCGCCGTACGGACGTTTGCACGGACGGAAATATTCATCCCGATATAACCCGTGGCACCTGATAGTAGCGCACCAATCAAGTAGCCCAGGCCGACCTTGAAGCCGAGGAACGCCCAAACAACGCCGAATATGGCCAATCCGACCACACCAATCGTCGTATATTGCCGATTGAGATAGGCGCGAGCGCCCTCTTGCACCGCGGCGGCGATCTCTTGCATGCGTTCATTGCCGGCCGGCGCGCTCAATACCGAGCGAGAGGCCCACACGCCATAAAGCACCGCCAGCACGCCGCAGGCGAGCACGATCCAAAGCAGCTGAGACATTTGTCTATGAATTCCTTTGTTGCTGATCGTTTGCGCACGAAGGACACCAACGGCGCTGTGAGCAGCCACCTCCCCCCGGCGGAAAAGCCGGGCGGACCATGCCAGAATTCATCAGGTGGTGCAACGGTCGCGGGCGCCTCTCCGACGCCGCGACATTGCGCCGCATCCAGACGTCGCGTTCGATCGGTCAGCCCGTGAGGAATTCACCGCACTGTTGCGATCAGAATCGCCGGTTTGCCGCCGCCTGGATCAGTACAGACTTTAACTTGCCTTCACCGATCACCCGCTCGGTTGCCCGGAATAGGAGCGTTTTCAATTCACTAAGTCGGATTTTGTATAGAATTCGTGGGCGGTGAGCGATGTACCTGTTGAGCGACTTGATATAGGCGTCGCGCAATTTTGGCATTTGCTCCGTAACCTCGGGTCGATATTTGGTATCCTTGAGTTCCAGATAGATTACCAGAAATACATGGCCCTCCAGGCCGCGACGCCGGATGACCGGCACGACCAAGCGGTCGACCTTGAAATATTGCGGAGCCACGGCGGCTTCGGCCGGCTCAACTTCGCTCACAGCAATCCCGCCAAACACCAACAGCGCCGCCGCCAAATTGAGAAAGCGCGGAAAGGTAGGAATCAATGCCCGAAAATTTCGGCAGTTTCGCATTGGCTTAGATTTAGTGGGTCATGGTGAACAAAGCGTAAACTGCGCATATTGAACCGTCTCAAATCAGAAATGCCGGAATCCACTTTCCTCAATATCCAACGATTTGCCGTCGTGGCCGGTGACTTCGACCGTGCTCCCGCTTTGGACAGAACCGATCCGGCTCACAGAAATTCCGGTGGACTGTTCGATCGCCTCTAGGGACCCGACGGCTCCCGGCGGAACGCTGAAGAGCAGCTCATAGTCATCCCCACCGGTTAGGGCGGTCGCACGCAATCCTTCATCGCCGGAAATAGCCCGTGCGCCGGATGGAGATAGCGGGACGTTCTGTACTTCAATGGCTGCCCCGACGCTCGATGCACTGCAAATATGCTCTAGATCGGCCACCAAGCCGTCGGAGATATCGATGGTGGCGCTGGCAACGCCGGCTAGCGCACGGCCCAATGCTAGTCGGGGTTCCGGCAATTGATAACGGCCAACAAGCCAAGCCAGTTCGGCCGCATCCAACCCTTCAAGTTTCCCGCGCAGAGCGAGCAATCCCAATGCTCCGTCCCCGATCGTACCCGACACAAACAAGGCATCGCCTGGTCTCGCCCCTGATCGACGCAGCTCGCAGCCCTCTTTCACCAACCCCAAAACAGTGATCGAGAGGCAAGCCGGGCCGGCCGTCGCCGTGGTGTCGCCGCCCACGAGCGTGATTGCGAACTCCTCCTGATCAACGGCTAAGCCCTCTGCCAACCCGGCCACCCAGTCCGATGAGCGGGAATGAGGTTTCGCCAATGTCAGCAAATACGCACGCGGCTCAGCCCCCATCGCCGCCAGGTCGGAGAGGTTGTAACGGAGCAGTTTCCGGGCGATTAGTTGCGGAGGATCGTCATCGTTGTAGTGCACGCCCTCGACCGCCATGTCCGCCGCGACCACCAGACGCATATCGGCGGGAATATCGAGCACCGCAGCGTCGTCGAGCAATCCCAATGCCCCGGGTTCCGCCTGCGCAAGGGGCGCCAGGCATTCGGCAATCAGTTCGAATTCACCCAGATCCCGCCGCTTCGGCACCAGATCCATTTCCCATTTCCGTCGCCCGGGCCTTACGGGCCATTGCGTCCAAGACAGCGTTCACAAATCCCGGCTCATCACCCTCGAAGAAACCTCGCGTCACCTCGACATATTCAGATATCGAAGCCTTCGGGGGAATATCGAGCCGGCACATGACCTCGAATGCACCGCAGCGCAAGATCGCGCGCAAAACGCTGTCGATGCGCCCGATCGACCATCCTTTGGCCAGCGAAGCTTCGATCGCTTCATCAAGCACCGGTTTTTCCTTGGCCACGCCTCGGACCAACTCGGCAAAAAAACCCTCGTCCGCGCCGGCATAGGTCGATTGCGCTTCTGGCGATGGCAGGCGGTGTTGCACGAACTCCGATAACACCCGGTTTGCCGGCACGCCGGTCGCGTCAACTTGATAAGTCGCCTGCACAGCGGCTACTCGGGCGGCATGCCGCCCCGATCGCTCCTTGGCCTTTCGCTCGGATTTGGGCTGTTCCTCGATGCCCATGTCAGCGTCTGGGATAGAGGCGGAAATATCGTTTGAGCTCGATCATTTCCAAGCAGGTTCGCGCTGCGCCGCCACCCTTGTTCAACTTGTCTACGGCGGCGCGCTCGTCGGCCTGTTTGCGGTTCTCGCAGGTGAGAATGCCGTAACCAATCGCCAGCACGAACTCCAAAGCCAGATCTTGCAGCCCCCGTGCGCTCTCGCTGCACACATAATCATAGTGGCTGGTATCGCCTCGGATAACGCAGCCCAGGGCGACATAACCGTCGAAGCGGCGGCGCACTGGATTGAACTCCCGCGACTTTATCGAGATGCGTACCGCCGCCGGAATCTCGAATGTGCCCGGCACCGCGAAGCGCTCATACGTCACACCCGCATCGTCGAGCACGCCGACAGCGCCTTGTACCAGTTGGTCGGCGATGTCCTCGTAGAACCGGGATTCGATCACCATGATGTGGGGAACATCGGTGACTTGGGGCTTTTCGGCCATCTATTCCTCCGAGACCGGGATCGGTTTACGGTCGACGATCCGCAGACCGTACCCCTCAAGCCCAACCACCTGACGATTGCTGTTGGTCAGCAGAATCATATCCCGCACACCGAGGTCCAGCAGAATCTGCGCCCCGACACCGTAATCCCGCAATTGAATTGGCGTGGCGCTATCGGCTCCCGTCGGCGGCGGAGCAGGTTCGTCGCGCTCACGCATCTTGTCCGAAACGGTATTCGACCATGGCTCTCGGATGAGCACGACCACACCGCGGCCTGCTTCGCCAATTGCATTCATGGCTGACTGCAGTTCGCCGACCCGCCCCGCCTTGAGGTCCCCCAATACGTCGCGGAACACCGAGAGTGCGTGCATACGCACCAGGACCGGGTCGTCGGTCGTGACGTTGCCTTTGACCAACGCAAGGTGCTCGGCATAGGCCGCGTTGTTGACATAGACGTAGGTTTTAAAGACGCCACCGAACCGACTCTCGAAGGTCGTCTCGACGGTGCGTTCCACAATCCGGTCGTGACGTCGCCGGTAGGCAATCAGCGATGCGATGCTTGCAATCTTGAGGTCATGCTTCTGGGCAAATTTCACGAGATCGGGCAGACGCGACATGTTGCCGTCTTCGTTCATGATCTCGCAGATCACGCCGGACGGATTGAGGCCTGCCAGCCGCGCGACGTCGACCGCGGCCTCGGTGTGGCCAGCGCGCACCAGAACACCGCCCGGGCGCGCCACCAGCGGGAATACGTGGCCAGGGGTGACAATATCTTCAGCTTGTTTGGAGGGGTCGATAGCCACTGCAATGGTGCGTGCTCGATCCGGCGCCGAGATACCCGTCGTCACCCCGTCGCGCGCTTCGATTGAAATGGTGAAAGCCGTTTCCAGGCGCGACTGGTTCCTTTTTGCCATTAAAGGGATGCCAAGCTCCTCAACGCGATCGCGCGTCAACGCAAGGCAGATGAGCCCGCGCCCGTGCATGGCCATGAAGTTGATTGCCTCGGGCGTGGCCATCTGGGCTGGCACCACGAGATCGCCTTCATTCTCTCGATTCTCGTCGTCGATCAAAATGAACATGTGCCCGTTGCGGGCCTCTTCGATCACTTCTTCGACGTCTGAGAGGTATTTGCTGTAGTCCACTCTCAATCCTTCCCCAACTGGCGGGCAACGTACCGCGCCAGCACGTCAATCTCCAGATTGAGCGGGTCGCCGGCCTGAAGCTCGCCAAACGTCGTGCAGTCCTGGGTGTGACGTATCACATTGATGTCGAAGCGATCGCCCTCGACGCCATTAACCGTTAGGGACACTCCTTCAAGTGCCACGGATCCCTTGGCCGCAATATAACGCATGAAGGTATCCGGTGCTTCGACCAAGACGCGCCGACTTCCCCCCTCCTCTTCCAAGGAAACCACGGTTGCGACACAATCGATATGTCCTGTAACGACGTGTCCGCCGAGCTCGTCACCCATGCGCAAGGAGCGCTCGAGGTTGATGGGCGAGCCCTCTTGCCAACGCCCGAGACTGGTCCGCCGCAAGGTCTCAGCGGACGCCTCCACAGCAAACCAGCCCGGCCCCCTGTCAACGACGGTCAGGCAAGGGCCTGAGCAGGCGATCGAGGCGCCTAAGGCAATGCTGTCCACGTCATACTCGGTCGTGATTTCAATCCGCGTGTCGGCATCGGCCTGCGCTGGCGACACGGCTCTGATACGGCCGACATCTGTGATTATCCCGGTGAACATACGGTAAGGCTAGGCTGGCAGCCCGTAGGTTTCCAGTGTGTCGTTGCCAACCTGCAGCATGGCCGTCCTGATGAATGCGGGTGCCTCGGCAACCCGCTGGACACCAATCGACCCGATCGAAGGCAGGCCGTCGCCTCCTATCAGCGACGGTGCCCGGAACCAGGCAATCCTGTCGACGAAGCCGGCCGCAACAAGAGCCGCGGCCAGCCCCCCACCGCCCTCGCACAGCATCCGGGTAATGCCCAGCTCGGCCACTCGACTCAGAGCCGTGGCTAGATCTGGACGCCCATCTCGACCGGGCGGGACCAAAAGTACTTCGGCATGTTTTGCTTCCAGTGCCACTTTTCGATCCGGTTCCACGGCGTCCGATGCGACTAGGATCAATCGCACATCCGAGGCTGCCGCGAGCAAATGCCCGTCCAACGGCAGGCGTAAATTGGTATCGAAAACAACCCGCACCGGCGAAGTCGCGGCCATGCCCGGCAAGCGGCAAGTGAGCGATGGATCGTCTGAAAGGGCAGTTTCTATTCCGATCGCCACCGCATCGTGGCGGGCCCGCAGGCCGTGCGCCAAGGAGCGGGCGTGCTCGCCTGTTATCCATTTGCTGTCGCCGCCCTGGGCGGCTATGCGTCCATCGAGCGAAGTGGCCAGTTTAAGCGTGACCAACGGACGCGCTTCAGAAACCGACAAGAAGAAACCGGCGTTTAACGCGGCTGCTTCGTCTCCCAACACACCGAGTTCGACTTCGATCCCGGCCGCACGCAGCGTTTCCAAACCTTTTCCGGAAACCCTGGGATCGGGATCCATCGTGGCAACCACAGCGCGGGAAATCCCGGCCTTCACCAAGGCATCAGCGCAAGGCGGCGTCTTACCTTGATGGGCACAAGGCTCCAAAGTCACAAAGGCAGTGGCGCCTTTGGACCGCTCGCCGGCGCGCAATAAAGCCTCGCTCTCCGCGTGGGGTCGCCCTCCAGCCGCAGTCCATCCACGTCCGACCACAACCGGCCCATCGCCATCGTCGCGAGTGATTACACAGCCGACAGCTGGATTTGGCCACGCGGCGCCCAGCGACCGGCGCGCCAATCCCAACGCGACCGCCATGAAACGGCGGTCATGGTCATTCGACGCCGACACCGCCCATGCTGTCGATAAACTCCTCGAAATCCTTTGCTTCGCGGAAATTCTTGTAAACCGACGCAAATCGCACGTAGCCGACTTGATCGATTTCCTTTAGCGAATCCATCACGATCTCGCCGATGACCTTGGTTGGAATTTCATTTTCGCCCATGCTTTCCAGCCGCCGAACAATGGAATTCACAACCTGATCGATACGATCGGGATCAACCGGTCGTTTGCGCAGGGCAATGCTCATGGATCGCAATATTTTGTCTCGGTCGAACGGTGAACGCTGACCGTTCGCTTTGACAACTGTCAACTCGCGCAGTTGAACGCGCTCAAAGGTGGTCCATCGGGCTCCGCAATTCGGGCAGAAGCGACGACGACGGATAGCCGTATTGTCCTCGGTCGGGCGCGAGTCTTTGACTTGGGTATCGTGGTGGCCGCAGAACGGGCAGCGCATGGGCGCCCTCCTTCGGGTTGCCTAGAACCCGTTGTAAATCGGGAAACGACGACACAACTCTTCGACCTTGCTTCGGGCCGCGGATTCAGCTGCACCGTTGTCATCGGGGTTTGCTGCCAGACCGTCCAGGACCTGGCCAATCAATTGTCCGATCAACTGAAACTCGGCAACACCGAATCCCCTTGTGGTTCCGGCAGGTGTTCCGAGACGGACGCCGGAGGTGACAGCCGGCTTTTCAGGATCGAACGGAATAGCGTTTTTGTTGCAGGTCATGCCTGCACGCTCCAGGCTTTCTTCCGCAGCGCGCCCGGTCAGGCCCTTAGGGCGGAGGTCGACCAACATGAGATGAGTGTCTGTCCCACCCGCCACGATATCGCAGCCGACATTGCTGAGCTCCGCGGCCAAAACCCGCGCGTTCTCCAAGACAGCATGGGAGTACACCCTGAACTCCGGTGTAAGCGCTTCGCCAAAGGCGACTGCCTTGGCGGCAATCACATGCATTAGCGGCCCACCCTGGAGTCCGGGGAAAACGGCCGAGTTGATCTTTTTCGCGAGCGCTTCGTCGTTGGTCAGGATCATTCCGCCCCGCGGTCCGCGCAAAGTCTTGTGCGTGGTTGTGGTAACGACGTGGGCGTGGGGCATTGGGCTCGGATGCGCACCGCCGGCCACCAGTCCCGCGAAATGCGCCATGTCGACGACGAAATACGCATCGACGCTGTCGGCGATCTTTCGGAATCGGGCGAAATCGATCTCGCGCGGATAGGCCGAGCCTCCCGCTACGATGACCTTTGGCCGATGGGTCTTGGCGAGCTGCTCGACTTCGTCAAAATCGATTAGGGCGTCTTCCTTGCGAACACCGTACTGGATCGCCTTGAACCATTTGCCGGATTGGCTGGGGGCCGCCCCGTGCGTCAAATGCCCTCCGGCGGCCAGTGACAAGCCCAATAGCACGTCGCCTGGTTGCATCAATGCGAGATAGACGGCGCCGTTGGCCTGGGCCCCCGAATGCGGCTGGACATTCACAAACCCGCAGTCGAACAATTCCTTGGCGCGTTCAATTGCAATGGATTCGGCGACATCCACGAACTCGCAGCCGCCGTAGTAGCGTCGGCCCGGCAATCCCTCGGCATATTTGTTGGTCAGCACCGACCCTTGCGCTTCCAAGACGGCCTTGGAAACGACGTTCTCCGATGCGATCAGCTCGATCTGATCCTGCTGGCGCCGAAGCTCGCTCTGGATCGCATTGGCGATGTCAGGGTCGACTTCGGCTAACTCAGCGCTGAAGAACCCGTCTTGCAGCTGCGATTCGATTGCGGATTTTGCTATCGACATTTATTCGTCCAACCTCGATTTCCAATTGTTCCAGCCGGAAGGCGTATGCCGTCACGACATTTTGCTGACCCGGCGCTGGTGGCGGCCACCCTCGAACTCGGTCTGCAGGAACACCCTTAAGCAGTCGCGAGCCGTCTCGATACCGATCAGCCTCGCTCCCAGCGCCAGGACGTTCGCATCATTGTGCCGGCGCGCCAATCGAGCCGACAAAGCATCGCCGCAAGGCGCCGCCCGGATATGCCGGTGCCGATTTGCCGCCATACTGATTCCGATGCCACTTCCGCAGATCAGCACCCCTCGCGAAACATTATCGCCATCGATCGCCGCCGCCAGCGTATCCGCCATGTCCGGATAATCTACGCTCTTGGCGTCTTGCGTTCCCAGGTCCAACGTATCGAGCCCCAGCCCTGCAAGTTCCTCCTTCAGGGCCGATTTGAGCTCAACGCCAGCGTGGTCTGACGCGATGGCTATCGTCTCAAGCGGCATTGGCGCAGATCAGTCCTAGAGTTGCCTGCATTGCTCACCCCGCACAACATGTCGGAGGGCAACCTCAATACTCCACAAGGTATCGGTATAAGTCGACTGACCGTTGCGTTGCAACCCCAACGGTCTACCGACAGGTGTTCGGTAAGCGCCGGCACATAGCGGGTAGCAGGCGTGCAACGAATATCACAGGCTTAGATTATTCGATCCGAATGCAGTGGAGTTCTAAAAACTATGCACGCAGAGCTCTAGAAGCCAATCACGAGTATCAGTCTACTACACCCGGCAAAACCTATGACCAAGCATGTCATTGAGTACCAGTTGATGGTTAATTCAAGTCATCCGATGATGGGTGTTAACCAAACAAGACAAAACACGAAGCTTCCAAGAAATGAATATTCACAATTGAGTCATTTAGATTGACTCGGAATAAAGCTTATGCCAAATATTTAGGAAATGATAATTCCCACATAGAACGGGGTAAGGGAATGAGTGACACTAATCAAGCACAGCTTTCTAAAGAAGAAATGCTGCGGATGACCACTGAAGTGGTTTCCGCATATGTTGGCAACAATATGCTGCCAGCGGCGCAAATACCCGATGTCATCAAGACTGTCTACGGGTCGCTTCGCGAACTTGGCTCTGCCGGCGGTGGTGCTGAGAAAGAAGCTCTCAAGCCCGCCGTACCGATTCGCCGCTCGGTTATGCCTGATTTCATCGTCTGCCTTGAAGATGGCAAGAAATTGAAAATGCTGAAGCGCCATCTGCGGACGACCTACAATATGACGCCCGACGAATATCGTTCCAAATGGGGCTTGGCGGCCGACTACCCGATGGTTGCGCCAAATTACGCCAAGCAGCGCTCGGAATTCGCTAAGCGCATAGGCCTCGGCCGCAAGGGTCAGAGCTCGCGCGCACGCGCCTGACAAAGCGAAGACGAAGCCAGGTTCCTACAATCAACGCCGGCATAGGCGGCTATATTTTACAATAGCCGCTTGTCCGGTGGTGCGTCGGATCAACCTGAGCATTCAGCACCATCAGACAGATCATTGCGATCTGGCAAACACGAATATCTACCATCCAATTCACTCGCCAAACGTCAAGAAACCTACGCCGCTCGCCGTTTTCGTGACCACGGTATAGCTCACGGCATCGCTGTTGGCCGGCTTCGGCGGTCATCATGTGTGACGAAGGGGACTTACTTCGGTCGGCCCGCAAATTGCGCCGCGCGACCGGGGTTCCTTCGATCTGCTTTCAACTTTATTCATTCTGTGAAGACATTTGAATCTGCGGGCGCCGACTAACCCCTATCTTAGCCTGGCGTCACTGGATCATTCATGGCGACCTGCCCCAAAAAAAGAAACGGCCCGACGTAAACGCCGGGCCGCTTAACATTCGAATGACCTTAGCTCGGTCAATATTGGGCGGGAGCTATTGCTCCATGTACTTGCCACTCTTCCAGATGTACCAGACGTATTCCGGGTCCTTCACATCGCCCTTGGCGTCGAATGACAGATTGCCAATCACGGTTTCGTAGGACGCACCGCGGATAGCTTTGGAGACTGCAGCCATCTTAAGCGACTTGGCCTTCAAGGACGCCGCCTGCCAGACTTGAATCGCGGCATAGGTGTATAGCGTGTATCCCTCGGGCTCGTACTTCTGCGCCCGGAAACGCGATACCACCGACTTCGCCTGCGCCTTCTTGCGCGGGTCCGGCTGGAATGTCATCAGCGTCCCTTCACCGGCCGGGCCTGTGATTTTCCAGTACTCATCGGTCACCAGAGCGTCACCTGAAACGAGCTGCGGCTTGTAGCCCTGCTGGAGTGCCTGCCGGATCATCAGCGCGGCTTCGGTGTGGTAACCGCCAACATAGAATGCGGCGATACCGGCCGCCTTCATCTTCGAGACCAGGGCCGAATAGTCCTTCTCACCTGCGGTATAGGCTTCGTACATAGCTTCCTTACCACCAGCAGCGCGAAGGTTCTTGCGGGTCTCGTCGGCAAGCCCTTTACCGTATGCGGTCTTGTCGTGCAGGATTGCAATCTTCTTGCCCTTGAACTTCGCCGCGAGGAAACGGCCCGCTACGATGCCCTGAGCGTCGTCTCGGCCGCAAACGCGGTGGACGTTCTTCCAGCCCTTCTTGGCAGCATCTTCGGTCAACGCCGGGTTGGTGGAAGCCGGCGAAATCTGCAAGACACCGTTCTCGGCATAAACCGCCGAAGCCGGAATCGAAGAACCCGAGCAGAAATGCCCAGCAACAAACTGCACTCGCTGGCTAACCAGCTTGTTGGCCACGGCCACGGCCTGCTTTGGATCACAAGCGTCGTCACCGATGACCAACTTCACCTTCTGGCCCATGATACCGCCCTTGGCGTTCAAATCCTTGACCGCCATTTCGGCACCACGTTTCATCTGCTCACCGAAAGCCGCGTACTGGCCGGTCATTGGACCGACGACCGCGATTACGACGTCTGCCTTAGCTGCCGTCACCGACACAGCCGTCGCCGCCGCCGCGGCAAGCAATGAGAGTTTCCATCGTTTCATTTCGTTACTCTCCCTATTTCTCATTAACCATGACGCACACCCATGGTGCGCGCCGACAACCTTAAAAGCACATCTGAAGCGACCACAGATACAGCGGTCCTTGCGCGAAGACTATCATGCCTGCGGCGCATCGGAAACCTTGTCGTGCCTGGGATGTTAACGTTAACGCTCTGAACCGGCGTAGTTTTTTGCTGCTATTGGGCGTTCGGCTTTTCACGCCATGAAAAAGGTCCCGCACGATCGTAGATCCACGGATATTGCGCGACCATCTTGCGAACCTTGGTGAGCCGATAAGCAGCCAACGAATAAGCCAGGAGAATGCTGGTGTCGATGATGTACCCCGACATCAGCCATAGAACGTCGTGATTCTCTGGCGAGAACAATCCCCACGTCAGGAATCGATCGGCGAATCCCAAAAGCAATGCGTATGGCACGACTTGCCAAATCGGCCTCCAGGTGTTTGCCAATGCGTGGCCGGTCATCCAAGCCGCAAAGCCCAGCAGGACCAGAGTGATCCCAACAAAGACCGGCCATGTCGCTCCAAGTACGCTGATCATCGCCGCATATCCAAGTTAACCGAATGCACCCCACACCCACTATTTGTCGAGGCCGTGCACATGGCTCAATGCCCTCCCTCGAGATAGGCGGAGCGCACTTCCTCATCCGCCAAAAGTTCTTGGCCGGTGCCCGAGGTTACGATCCGGCCGTTGGCCATGACGTATCCCCGGTCGGCTAGATTTAGCGCGTGGTATGCATTCTGCTCGACGAGGAACACTGTGGTGCCCTCCTTGTTGATCGCGCGGATCGTGGCAAAAATCTGCTTTACGATCATCGGAGCCAGCCCAAGAGACGGTTCATCGAGCAGCAACAAGCGCGGCCGGCTCATCATGGCGCGAGCGATCGCAAGCATCTGCTGTTCGCCGCCCGAAAGCGTCCCTCCCCGTTGATCCCGTCGCTCGCGCAGGATCGGAAAAAGATTGAACGCACGCTCCAAGTCTTCCTCGTATAGATCGTCCGGGGCCGTTGTCGCGCCCAACTGCAGGTTTTCCACGATTGTCATGCGTGGAAAAATTCGCCGCCCCTCAGGTGATTGGGCGATGCCCTTGCGAATGATCTCATGCGTGGAACGACGCGTAATATCCTCACCTTCGAAAACGATACGTCCCTTGGCAGCCTTGGGATTGCCGCAGATTGTCATCAGCAAGGTGGACTTTCCCGCCCCGTTAGCCCCGATAAGAGTGACGATCTCGCCTGCATTGACTTCAACATCGACGCCGCGAACGGCCTCGATATGCCCGTAGAAAGTGTGCACCCCGGTTATGGCGAGCATCGCATCGCTCATTGGCCGGTGCCCTCCGCTTGTTCGTCGTCTTCCTCGCCCAAATAGGCGCGAATAACGGCAGGGTCGTTGCGCACGAAATCGGGCGATCCGTCGGATATTTTGCGACCGTAATCGAGCACGACGATATGATCGGAGATATCCATCACGACGCTCATGTCATGCTCGATCAGCATCACACCGATCTTGTGTTCGTCTCGGATGTAGGTCAGGAACTGTTTCAGATCGCTTGATTCGCGGGGGTTGAGACCGGCAGCGGGCTCGTCCAGGCACAGCAGCACCGGCTCGGAGCACATCGCACGGGCGATCTCCAATCGCCGCTGGTCGCCGTACGGCAGATTGCCGGCCTCCCAATCCGCGCGATCCGTCAACCCAATATGCTCCAGCCAATAGGCGGCTTTATCGACAGCATCGCGTTCGGCGCGGCGATACGCGGGCCAGCCAAATAGCCCTAGCAGCGTGTATCCTGATGCTCGCATCAGCCGATTGTGCTGGGCCACCACAAGGTTCTCCAAAACCGACATCTTCGGGAAAAGGCGAATGTTTTGGAATGTCCGGGCGACCCGCGCACGCTGTGCGATGCGGAATCCTTCCATCCGCTCCAAAAGGTGCTCCTGGTCGGAAGACCGCAGAACCAAGCGGCCTACGCTCGGCTTGTAGAAGCCGGTCAGACAATTGAACACAGTGGTCTTGCCGGCGCCGTTTGGGCCGATGATCGCTGTGATTTCCCGGTCAGCGGCAGCAAACGACACATCGTCGATCGCGACCAGGCCACCGAACCGCATGGTCAATCGCTGCACATCAAGCAACGTTTGCGATGCCGATCCGGCGCCGTTTGACGAGGTCATGTCGCCGCCTCCGCCTCACGGGCGGACGATGCGCGAGATGGCAATCTAATCGTCGGCTTGCGGTGGGACAGCAGACCCGCCGGCCGCCACAGCATGATCAGCACCATCGCCGCGCCAAATGCGAGCATCCGGTATTCCTGCAACTCGCGGAATATCTCCGGCATCCCGATCAGCAGAATAGCGGCAAATACTACGCCGACCTGGCTGCCCATTCCGCCCAGAACAACGATGGCGAGGATCACCGCCGATTCAATAAACGTGAAGCTCTCCGGACTGATGAAGCTTTGCCGCGTGGCAAAAAACGAACCGGCGAATCCGCCGAACATCGCGCCGATTCCGAAGGCAGTCAGCTTTGTGTTTGTCGGATTGATGCCCAGCGACCGACAGGCGATTTCGTCTTCGCGTAAGGCCTCCCACGCTCGACCGACCGGCAGGCGCCGGATGCGCATGGTGAACAGATTGGTCACCAAAGCCATCATCAGAATGATGTAATAAAGGAAGATCACCCGATGGATCGATTCGTACTCAAGGCCGAAGCGCTCATGGAACGCCATGACGCCTTCCGGCGGGCTCGCGGTGAACGGATAACCAAAGAAACTTGGCCGCGGTATGCTGCCCAGACCATCGGGACCCTTGGTCAGGCTATACCAGTTCAGCAGTATAATTCGGATCATCTCGCCGAATCCCAGCGTGACAATCGCCAGATAGTCGCCGCGTAGTCGAAGCACCGGAAATCCCAGTAAGACGCCCGCCGTCGCTGCCATCAAGCCGGCAAAGGGGAGGCAAATCCAAAATCCGAAAGAGGATCCGAACAAACCCTGCGACCAGGCGACGACCTCTGGATGGGTCGCCAGCAGGGCATAGCTATAGGCACCAACCGCGTAGAACGCGACATAACCGAGATCGAGCAATCCGGCCAGTCCGACGACGATGTTCAAACCCCAGCCAAGCATGATGTAAGTCACGACCAGGACTGCGATGTCCATGATCTGAAGGTCAACGGTCGGCAGGAAAGGAAATAGCCGCTTCATGAACGGCATGGCGAGCAATGGCATGACAAGTGCCACCACAATCAGCAAAGGGCCGACACGGTCGACGATTTTTTGGGAGAGAGGCGTCTCCAAGGAAACGGTGGTGTGATCTTCCTCGGCGGCGCTCGGCCGATGTGGCGCAACCATTTTTCGCAAGGACCAGATCGCAAACACCACAACTACGATCAGGACGATCCACATCACGACCAAGCTCTTGAAAGGCAGGGCGACCTTGAGAGCCTGCATGTCTTTCGCGAATTCTGCGCCGAGGTCGAGCCCGATACCCGCAAGAAGACCGATCAGGGTCTGCGACATGAGGATCAACAAAAGGCAAATCGTCAAAGGCAGGCTCGTCCAAAAGACGGGCTTGGGCCAACCTTGGCGGAGGGCAACCACTGCAATCCGCCCAATCAGCCCGAACAAGGCTGCAAATGCCACATCGCCGAAGCGACCGATCAAATCGAGGCCGCCCGGAATATCGCGCACCTCGATGCCGACCATCAATACCGTGAGCGCAACCATCACGAACGCAACAAGCAGCGCTTCCTTTAGTGCCTGCGACCAGTCGAAAGCGCCATCGCGCGCCGTATGAGCCATTGTGACGCTTGCCACGGCTCAGACCTTCTCAATGTCCGGTTTGCCGAGCAGTCCGGTCGGTCGGAATATCAAGACCAGAACCAGAATGGCAAAAGCAGCGACGTCTTTGTACTCGACAGTGAAATAGCCCGACCAGAACGCCTCTATCAGGCCGATCAGGAGGCCGCCGAGCATCGCTCCGGGTATGGATCCTATGCCACCCAGAACCGCTGCCGTGAATGCCTTGATGCCTGCAAGAAATCCGATGAAGAAGTCGATTGCCCCATATCGCATGAGAAAAATGAGGCTGGCGACCGCGGCAAGTGCCGCCCCCATTACGAAGGTCAGCGATATCGTTCGATCGACATTGACGCCCAGGAGGGCCGCCATCCCCATATCCTGCTCGCAGGCCCTTTGTTGTCGACCCAGCGCCGTGCGCGAAATGAGAATTGTGAAGACGGCGATGAAAACGACAAACAACGTGAATATCAGTATCTCCAGCATGCTGATGCTGACAACGTAGTCCGGCGAATCGGGAACCTTCCGGCGAACAATTTCGAAGGTGTCCTTGATGATCGGCTGGATCGGTTTGTTGCGCGCACCCTGCAACAGCTGAACGTAGTTCTGAAAGAATATCGATGCGCCAATAGCCGTGATCAGGGCTGCCAGTCTCGGTGAGCCACGCAATGGACGATAGGCCACCCGCTCAAGCGCCCAGCCGTAGATCGAGGTCAATACCATCGCGATCACGAGCACCAGCAGAACGGCCAGCGGCACCCAGGTCACGCCGGCCATACCCAGGAGCAGGAATGAGATCAATGATATGAATGCGCCGATCATGAAAATCTCGCCGTGTGCGAAATTGATCATGCCAATGATCCCGTAGACCATCGTATAGCCGATCGCTATCAACCCGTAGATCGCACCAAGCGTGAGGCCATTTTTCAGCTGATCCACGAAATACAGGATCGATCCTTGCATTTATTCCTCCGAACGTACGGTCACCGCGCGCATGCTTGCGCGCGTGCCGAGTGTTGCCCGCATCGGAATCAATATTTTTGGTTGGGATAGGTCTCGGAGTGGTCGGATCGCCGATACGATCCGGACCAGCTGCTGCCGCAAGGCCGCAAGCGCGCCTTCGTCCACCGACAAGCCCCCCGTTTCTCCCCGACCATCGACGCCATGTCCGTTAGTACCGGTCAGGGCGCGGTCACGTTAACCATCCTAGAGGCGGCACGCCAGCAAGCGCAATGGGGATGAAGACCAGCCAGACAGTGAAACCACGCCAAATCAGTCACCACTCATCGTGGAACTGTTTTGCCGTCCTTCCAAATGCGCCAAACATATCTCGAGCCACGAACGTCACCCTTGTCGTCGAAACGCAATGAACCGATCGCGGTCCTGAAACGACGCGAGCGCAACTTGCTTGCAACGTCGCCGATCCGCATCGATTTGGCGGAACGCGCGGCTGCCGCCCAGACCTCGATCGCTGCAAAGGCGTGGAATCCATAACTCGTCAGGATCTTGTTGGCCTTGCGGGCCAATTTTCTTGCGCGTTTGGCGTCGGGACGCAGCATTGGATCACGTTGGAGCGTCACGAGCGTCCCTTGCCCGGCCTTGCCTGCGAACTTCCAGAACTCGTCTGTGATGAACGCATCTGCCGCAATAAACTGGGGCGCAAACTTGTTCTCTTGCGCCTGGCGGACAATCCCGGCCCCTTCCGGGAAGAATCCCCCAAGGAATACCGCTTTGATCTTGGCAGATTTCATCCTTGCGACCAACGACCGGAAACTTCCGCTACCGGGCCTGTAAGCCAGAAACAGAACTTCCCTCACACCCTGCCGTCGGATTGATTTTCGCACGAGGCGAGCGAGCCCTTGACCGTAACTGGAACGGTCGTGAAGGATGGCGATGTTCCGGCGCCGATGATAATTGGCCAGATAGCGGCCAATGACTTCCGCCTGCGCGTCATCGCGTCCGCAAACCCGAAATACATTTCGCCAGCCGTTGCGACGCGCGCCGTCGGTCAACTGCGGGTGTGTCGAACCCGGCGATATCATTGCGATGCCAGCTCGGGCATAGACCGGCATCGCCGCGATCGAAGCCCGCGAGCACAAATGTCCCGCGACCATGGAAACTTTGCGGCGCACCATCTCTTTTGCGACCTTCACCGCTAGCGTTGCATCGCAACGGTCGTCAGCGGTGATCAAGCGGACCCGCTGTCCCCGCACCCCGTTGGTGCGGTTGACTTCGGCAACCGCAAGCGCGGCGCCGATTTGCATCTGTTTGCCAAATGCCGCGAATTTACCGCTCATCGGGCCGGCCACGGCGATCGTGATGTCCGCCTTTGCCGGAGCGACGCCCGACAGAGCCAGTACAATCCAAACAAAAAAACATTGGGCAGGGGTGCGCATGGACAGTGGCCAGCTGACATCGAAAGGAACCCGCAAGGTTCGGCTCGATCATAGGCCGGTGCCGCGATGCCGCACAAGCGCCCGCGGGCCAATGCCGCCGGCGATTAGCTGCGGCGCTTTTCCATCACATATTTCAGCTTGCGAATTGCCGTCTGTTTGAGCACTTCTATGCCGGCATTTGGCGGACCGACGATCGAGACTTCGGTCAAAGTCTCAGGGTCCACCGCAGCAACGCGGACCGAATTGCCAATCTGCTGGAATTCCAGAATTATGTTCTTGCTCGAGTCCATCGATCCGCTGCCGGTATCGCCTGTCGCCTGTCGCCTCCGAAAGGGCTAGAATACGCGGAACTGGTACACCATAAAGTGTACGGTCCGACGCTATCGGTTCGGTGTTGTAGCCGGCCTATGGTTAACGAAGTCTATGCAGATGCGCCGTTCTGGCCCATTGCCCGCTTGTGTTGTCCCATGAGAAAGTGCGGCACTCAGGCGGCGGTCAATCAGGTCCGGCGTGTCGTTACAAGTTAGAAGACGAGGAGCAATTGATCATGTCACCAACGGAAGCAGCGGCCAAAACGGCAGCCCAAATCAGCGAAGCGAAGACACACAAGATGGCCGCCTTCAATTGGGAGGATCCGCTCCTGATCGACGATCAATTGAGTGAGGAGGAGCGGCTCGTTCGCGACGCGGCACGCGACTACTGCCAGGATCGGCTGATGCCACGCGTACTTGAGGCGAACCGCCACGAGCATTTCGACCGCGAGATCATGACCGAACTAGGAGAACTGGGTTTCCTGGGCTCTACGATTCCCGAAGCCTACGGCGGCGCTGACGCCAGCTATGTGATCTACGGCCTTGTCGCACGCGAGGTGGAGCGGGTCGACAGCGGCTATCGATCGGCGATGAGTGTGCAGTCGAGCCTCGTCATGCACCCCATCAATGCGTATGGCAGCGAAGATCAGAAAATAAAGTACTTGCCCAAACTCGCTACCGGTGAGTGGGTTGGATGCTTCGGGCTTACCGAACCCGACCACGGTTCGGATCCCGGCAGCATGAAGACGCGGGCCAAGACTGTCGATGGCGGGTACCGCCTGCACGGCGCGAAGATGTGGATCACGAATTCACCGATCGCCGATGTCTTCGTCGTTTGGGCGAAGAACGACGACGGCGTTATTCGAGGGTTTATCCTCGAGAAGGGCATGAAGGGGCTCAGCGCACCTAAGATAGAAGGCAAGTTCAGCCTGCGTGCTTCGATTACCGGCGAGATCGTCATCGACGACGTGTTCGTCCCCGAAGAGAACCTGTTGCCTAATGTGAGCGGCTTGTCCGGACCGTTCGGCTGCCTCAACCGAGCCCGTTACGGGATCTCCTGGGGCGCGCTCGGCGCCGCGGAATTCTGCTGGCATGCGGCCCGGCAGTACACGCTGGACCGTAAGCAGTTTGGCAGGCCACTGGCCGCGAACCAGCTCGTACAAAAGAAACTGGCGGATATGCAGACCGAGATCACCATCAGCCTGCAGGCTTGCCTGCAACTCGGTCGGCTATTCGATGATGGCAGGGCATCGGCGGAAGCAATCTCGATGCTGAAGCGCAATTCGTGTGGCAAATCTCTCGACATCGCACGCGTGGCCCGGGACATGCACGGCGGCAATGGGATTTCCGACGAGTTTCATGTGATCCGCCATGTCATGAATCTGGAGACGGTCAATACCTACGAGGGCATCCACGACGTCCACGCCCTCATTCTTGGCCGCGCTCAGACCGGCTTGCAGGCTTTCACCGGGTAGTTGACGAAGACAACAGGTTTGCGGTCCGCCGATTAAGGCAGCCGGTGATTGTTCGACATCGCTGGGCACGGATTATTGGCTTTTTGCAGGCAAGATTGCTGATCGCAAACTGAAATACCAAGCGCTCAAAGATCGATCACAAATCGATCGCAGTTCGGTCGTCGCATGAGCCGCAAATTTTCTTGATCTCGGTTTCACTTAGTGGCTCTCCGGTCAGGCCGCATCGCGGCTCCGACCCATCGTCACAAACCTCGCCGCTAAAGTGGCCGCACTGCTTGCAAACGCCGAACGGCTTCATTCCGCAGCGGCCCTGTAAAGTCAAAACATACTCTGACAGGATTTTGGTTGCGGTCGAGACTTCGCCAGGAGCGCCGATCGTCGCTGCCGCCAATGCCTCCAACGGGTCCTTTTCCAACATCTGGCGACCGTTTTGCGTGAGGTCGAGGCGAACTATTCGCCGGTCCTTTTCCTCGACCGAGCGCTCGATCAGGCCTTTTTCTTCGAGCGCTTTGACCGTCTGCGAAATCGTGCCTTTGGTGGTACCGAGATAATCCGCCAGGGCGCTGGGTTTGCGAGTGTAGCGGTTCGCACGGTTGAGGAACCGTAGGGCTTCCCACTGGGCGGGGTTAAGTCCGTCGGAATACTGAAGGTTGTGTACCGCACGCCCAAGCCGATCGAGCAAATTCGCAAGAGTCTCAGTCATCTGTTTGGCCCTCCGCCGGGCTCAGAATTGCTTTCGACTCGATATTAATATTGCACGGCATTGCTGAGAACGATATAGTTTCGGCTCGAAAGTAGTCAACGCCTATCCGAATTCCGGGACCCGACCGCATGGCGTGTGTGCCGGGATACCATCGCAAAGGGATACCGGTCAAAGCTTGCCGGTGAGAAATGGCATGGCATCGTTCAGCAACACCCAAAGCGACCGAAGTGATCGACGCTATATCGCGGCGACCATGCGGGCACCGCTGCTTGAGCGGCAGGTCGAAGCTGACTTGGCCCGTCGTTGGCTGGATCACCGCGATGAACGTGCGCTCCATGAGCTGATCGAGGCGCATGGTCGCTTGGTGGTGCGCATCGCCGTCGGATTTCGCGGCAGTGGCCTGCCGGTGGCAGATCTGGTGCAGGAAGGCAATATCGGCCTGATGGAAGCCGCCGAGCGCTTCGATACTGAGCGTAATGTGCGGTTCTCCACTTATGCGACCTGGTGGATCGTGGCGGGCATTCAGAACTATATTCTTCGCAATTCCTCTATCGTGCGGGCGGCCACGACGCCGAAGCAGCGACGGCTTTTCTTCAATTTGCGCCGTCTGCGCGCTCGCCACGCAGCGCGATTTGACGGTCGACTGTCTTCTGAGGACCGTGAGATTATTGCTGAGCGGTTGGGGGCCACGGTTCCCGAGATCGAGCGGATGGAAGCCCATATCGCACGATCGGATCAGTCTTTGAATACACCGATTGGTGACGATGAGGCGATCGAGCAAATCGATCTGCTTGCCGACTCCTCCGCCACGCCTGAAGAGATCGAATCCGCGGCCAGCGGCCGACGGGCCCGGTCGGAGTGGATCAACAAGGCCCTTGATCAATTGAGCACGCGTGAGCGCGAGATCATCGCCCAGCGATTCCTCGCGGACCGTCGCATAACCTTGGCTGAGATCGGCGAGAATTTTGGCGTAAGCAAAGAGCGAATTCGTCAGATCGAAGGCCGAGCTCTTCAGAAAATGCACGCAACGCTCAATGAGTTCATCGAACATCCCGATGAACTCTTCGAAGCTTGATTTGACGCTGCCGGGCACAACCGCCCGAGCGAAAACCTAGCAGACGAATCCTAAACCTAGGCAGCTTGCGGGTTGGACTGAAGGAACCCTGGCTGGTTCGCAGCGCGCGTCCAGAACTGCTCAAGTGTACGCAGGCTCTTGATCATTGCTTCGAGATCATCAGCCGACATCACACCGTCACTCAAAGCGCGCGAGTGATTTGCAAACAGAGTCTTCAACTGCTCGGCTAGCGCTCGGCCTTTTTCGGAAAGCCGCACCCGGACCGAACGGCGGTCTCGGGGTGAACGCTCTTGCTCGACATACCCGTATTCAACCAACTTCTTCAGATTGTAGGTTACGTTGGTGCCGAGATAATATCCGCGCGCTGTCAGCTCGCCGACGGTCAATTCATCCGTCCCAATGTTGAACAGGATCAACCCCTGAACGTTATTGATGTCATCGACGCTCAGACGGTCAAGTTCACTGCGCAACACATCGAGGAACTGCCTGTGCAGTCGCTCGATCATGCTAAAGGCTTCTCGGTATATTTGCTCCACGGGCCCAATTCCGATGTTGCGTTGCAGGGCCTGAAACTAGGAAATTCGCCTTAAGATAACCTTAAAACTCAAACAGTACCGCGGATATTCCAGATTTGCTGTCAACAGATCGGACACCGATGGGCACCGTCCGGCCGCCCCGTCATCAATTGGACGATTTGAGCTGTGTGATTGTCGAAATCCGGCACAACCAAGAGCCCTGACATCGGCAGCATTTCTAGGTTTTAGCAGAGGATATGCCGTTTGCGAATGACGTGAAGCGGCGCCATTTGGCCAAGTCAGATCAAGCCTCGATCGCCCCAACTGCCCAAATTCCGCATACCGATCCAAGAGGATCATGTCGCCTAATTACAAACAAATATCTATTGATGTCATTGGTCTTGCCTGAAAATTACTGTGAGCTTTTGACAAATACTCACTGACTATCTTGCGCACATTCCGGGAATGGCTCAAGGATTTCTACTGTCCAAACAACCAAACCGCGCCCACCCACTGTCGCGGGCACGCCGGTGGCGCTATAGATCGTATAGCCTCTCACACGGGGCTGGGGTTTCTCAGGGGTGGTAGGTCGTTGGTCAGCTATTCGATCGGTCGAGACGGCGCGAATGATATCGTCATCGAGGATATCTCTGTATCGCGCAGACACGCTCATATCGAAGATCTTGGTGACGGGCGTTATGTTCTGTTCGACCTTGGCAGCGCAAATGGCTGCTTTGTCGAGCAATCTGACGACTGGCAACAATTCGGCGAAGCTGAGGTTCAATCGACCGAACCGCTCATGCTCGGTGAATACCAGACGACCGCGCGCGATCTCATTCGAAGGATATCGAAGCCGAGACCGCCCGGCGTCACCGTGATGGCTGCCGTCGACGAAACCCAGCGCACCCACGACCAACCGGCCGCGGTCGAGGCCTTGGGCTCAGCTACGCCGGCTGCCGGCGAATCCTTGCGATCAGTTTGGTTACGCCTTCCCGAATACCAGAAGATTGCGGCAATTGTATCAGCGTCAGTGCTTGGTTTGCTGATCGTTTCAGCCATCGTCATCGGATTGCTGGGTGGCTTGTGAGCCCTATAGGGGACGATCACTTTCGCGATGCCGGACCATCGCATGAATGGTCGGAGTACTACCGGAAGACACTGCATGAACCGCCACGCGCGACATTGCTCCTCGCGCTGGAGCTATTTGCTGAGAATTGGCGCGACGAACTCCGCCCCTCGACGCCTCTAGCGATCGATCTCGGCTGCGGCGGCGGCCGCGACACGGTCGAATTGTTGCAACAGGGTTGGCGGGTGCTGGCAATCGATGCAGAGCCGGATGCGATTGCAGCTCTGCACGCAGCAACGCACGATCTGGGCGAAATTGAACTCGATACCGTTATAGCTCGCTTCGAGACCTTCAATTTGCCGTCTGCGCAGCTGATCAATGGCAGCTTTGCCCTCCCTTTGTGTCCGCCAGCTGAATTCCATGAGCTTTGGCGTCGTATGGTGGCAGCCCTATTGCCGGGCGGTCGAATTTCCGGGCATTTGTATGGCGACAGAGATAGCTGGGCCGCGCCAGGGTCGGGCAAGACCGGCATCACCTTCCTCAAGCGCAAGGAAGTGGACCACTTGCTCGAAGACCTCGAGGTTGAGCGAATGTTCGAAGAAGAGACCGACGCCGAACGCCCGATTGGCCAGGCAAAACACTGGCACATTTACCACATCGTGGCCCGTAAGCCCTGAGCCTCGCCCAATGGCACAGGCAACGCTCGCGGCTCAGTGGCGCCGGTCAGGCACAACCAAATGGCCGCCAAACTGGTGGCGGCACCAAAATGTCTATGGAATGAACGGACCTTGGTTGGTCAGCCGCGGCGCCAAGCCTCAGTGCTCTTGCACTTCGGGCAAATCCTGTTGTGGGCACCGTCGGAATGGAAGCGGGTGCTGCACATGAGGCAGGTCCGCTCCTTTCGCGTGTCCACTTCCAAGGTCTCCTGAACTTGTTCTTGCGTCTCCATCACACTCCCAAACCCCATTATACCCCGTTCCCGCCCCGGCCGCCGTTTAATAGCTCAAGCGGAAAAGCGTTTTATACCAGTTATTTGTGCCTGTAAACAATGCGACCTTTTGACAGATCGTAAGGCGTCATTTCAACATCGACCTTGTCGCCGGCAAGAATGCGAATTCGGAACTTGCGAAGCTTGCCTGCTGCGTGCGCGATGATCTCATGGCCATTGTCCAGCAGCACCCGAAACATGGCGTTTGGCAAGACCTCGGTGATCTCGCCGCTGAATTTAATGGCTTCTTCCTTCGCCATAAAGTTTCCTTTCGCCGTTGACCCTGCCGGCCTGCCACCCCACGGCAATGGTCGAATGCACTACGGAAACCTCGGCGCCCGTCGCGCGATCACCGTGGCTATCCATTTCAATTCGACCGGATCGCCCCTGTTCGGAGCGCTCATGAAGCAGTGGTCACCGAATTGTTACCCGGCAACCATAATCGCCTGTTCAATAGGTAACCGGGCTCTGTTCGAAATGCAAGACCTGCGCAGCGTCTCCTGCCCGGCCTACCGCGCATTTCGAGCTATTTGCTGGTGCAGCAGGTAGGTCATCACGGCATCGCCGGATTGGTTAATGGCAGAGGCCTCGAACGTCACGTTGCCGTGCCCAGCATTTGCACTCGCTTGCGCCACGCTCACCACCGTCAATCGAAGGTGGATTTGGTCGCCAGGACGCACAGGTTTCAGCCAACGGACGTCCGTTACATCGCGACAGTTTGCTCCACCACTCAAGAACCCATCGACGATTGCTCTGGCGAATGTTTCACTCATCACCTGCCAGCCGCTTGAGATGAGACCGCCAAAAATGGTCTCCCTGGCCTGTTTGGGGTCTGTATGAAATATCTGCGGATCGTATCGTTGCGCGAAGTCCAGGATCGCCTCTTCACTCACCGCCACCGGGCGTGCCACGAAACTCTCACCAACGCTGAAATCCTCAAATGAGCGGGCCGGTCGGTCTACCTCAACCAATCGTCCCGTCTCCACCGGCCCCATCCTCCACGCTTATCGAGCCGGCAGCGCCGTTTGAGCAATGGGATAGAACGATTGGCCTAATAGTAGTCACTAGTTTGCCGGTCCGAAGGTGGCGGTTATTTTGCGGCGGCGATTGCCTTTGATCTCAATCGTGACCTTGCAGTCCCTTGCGACTGCACCTGATCTGCGCACGGGAGGTGCAGCACCGCCTGAGCCGCTCGCAGCGACGACTATCGGTGCCGACCCATAGGCATTCTTGATGAGATTAGCAGCGAAGTTGCGATCACGAATGCCGCAATAGTTCCTAAGAACGACACTCAAAATGGTTTTGAACGACCAGGTTTTGTGATCGACCCCATTTGTGAGGATCACCAGGTGAGAGCTATCGCGGCCGGCGATAAGGATGGGCTGGCGGAATGTCTTGAACATGTACCCTTCGGTCGGTCCCGGCATAGCGATCCGCTTAACAAGGCCTCTGGGGAAAAGGGCAAACACGCCCTTGGGTTCGCGGTAGGCGGCGGAAACATCGTTGGCCATGGCGAATAATGCAACGGCGACCCCGATCGCAATCATGAGGTTGGTTCGGTGCATCGATCCCCTCCGTTCCAGGGGCGGTTGCGGTTACGCCAAGGGAACTTGCACGGGCAAATGTACTATTGGGCCGCTGGTTGGCCCCTTTGCGCTGCTGCGGCCTTGGACTGTTTTGCCTGCATGCTCTTGACCCGACCGACGCAAATCGCACCCGCAGCGATCTCCACGATATCGTCAGCCACTATGTCGCCTTCTATGCGAGCCGATTCGGAAAGGCGGACGGTCTCCGCTTTGATGTTCCCCGTGATACGGCCGTGAATAACGGCGTGTTTGACGGCCACATTGCCGGTGATCTCACCGCTATTTGACAGGTCCAGCCGATCGCACCGCAGGTCGATTTCGAGTTGGCCATGCACTTCAATCGAGCCTTCCGATTCGATCGTCCCGACCAGACGCAATCCGGTCCCGAGAATGGTGGGTACGGTTTGTTCCGCCATGATGAAATGCCCGGATTGTCGTTGACGTGTAATCTGTTCCGCCGCGGGGAACCCCCCGGCAGCACTAGGCTATCCTCGATCCGCGGCCCCGTTAAGAGAAATCTCCACTGCAGTCCCGCCGGCCTTGGAACGGCCCGTCAAATCGCAAGCTACATATTCCGCCGATATTGGCCGCCGACGTCGAACAATGCGTTGGTGATCTGCCCGAGCGAACACACCCGAACGGCGTCCATCAGCACGTCGAACACGTTCTGATCAAGCCGGACAGCCTCCTGCAGGCGCAGCAGCGCCTTCGGCGCTTCGCCGCTATGGCGTTTCTGAAAATCACTCAGTCGCGCGATCTGGCTTTGTTTCTCATCCTCTGTGCCACGCGCGAGCTCCAGGGTGGTTTCCTGGGACACAGTCGCCGGATTGAGGAAGGTGTTGATGCCCACGATCGGCAGGCTGCCATCGTGCTTTCTGGTCTCGTAGTAAAGCGATTCTTCCTGGATCTGCCCGCGCTGGTAGCCGAGTTCCATGGCGCCCAATACACCGCCGCGTTCAGAGATGCGCTCGAACTCTTTCAGTACCGCTTTTTCGACCAGATCAGTCAATTCCTCGATGATATATGCGCCTTGATTGGGGTTCTCGTTCTTGGTGAGTCCCCACTCCTTGTTGATTATCAGCTGGATTGCCATCGCCCGCCGGACCGACGCGGCGGACGGCGTCGTAACGGCCTCATCGTAAGCGTTGGTATGCAAGCTGTTGGTGTTGTCGTAAGTCGAAATCAGCGCCTGCAATGTCGTGCGGATATCATTGAAATCGTATTCCTGCGCATGTAGCGACCGCCCCGAGGTCTGGCTATGGAACTTGAGCTTCTGGGACCTCTCGTTGGCGCCATATTTGTCGCGCATAACCGTCGCCCAAATACGTCGGGCTACCCGGCCGATAACCGTGTACTCCGGGTCCATCCCATATGAGAAGAAAAACGACAGATTGGGGGCGAAATCGTCAATATGCATGCCGCGCGCGAGATAGGATTCGACGTAGGTGAATCCATTGGAGAGCGTGAAAGCAAGCTGCGAAATCGGGTTCGCTCCGGCCTCGGCGATATGGTATCCGGAGATTGAAACCGAGTAGAAGTTTCGCACGTCGTGATGCACGAAATACTCCTGGATATCCCCCATCACTTTCAGTGAAAACTCGGTTGAGAAAATGCAGGTGTTCTGGCCCTGATCCTCTTTGAGGATATCCGCCTGCACGGTTCCTCTCACATTGGCGAGCGTCCAGGCCTTGATCTTGGCAATCTCCTCATCGGTCGGCTCGCGGCCGTTCTCGCTCCCGAACTTGTCGACATTCTGATCGATCGCCGTGTTGAGGAACATCGCAAGCATTGAGGGCGCCGGACCGTTGATCGTCATCGACACGGACGTCGTAGGATCGGTCAGGTCGAACCCCGAATAGAGCACTTTCATGTCTTCGAGCGTTGCAATCGACACGCCCGACGTCCCCACCTTGCCGTAAATATCGGGCCGCTCGTCGGGGTCCCAACCGTAGAGCGTCACGGAATCGAACGCGGTGGAAAGCCGCTTGGCAGCGCTGTCCTTTGAAAGGAAATGAAAACGCTCGTTGGTCCGCTTGGGGTCGCCCTCGCCGGCGAACATGCGGGTGGGATCTTCGCCCTCGCGCTTGAAGGCGAAAACGCCGGCCGTGTAGGGAAAGCTGCCAGGCAGGTTCTCCGCCAACAGAAACCGCAGGATTTCGCCATGGTCTTCATATCGGGGCAACGCCACCTTCGGGACCTTGGTTCCCGAGAGGCTGGTATACGTGAGCTGGGTTCTGATCTCACGATCGCGGATCTTCACGACGTATTCCTCGCCCGAATAGCTCTCGACAACCTTGGGCCAGATGTCGAGCAATTTGCGCGCCTTGGGTTCGAGCGCCGCTTCGCGTTCAGCGATCAAGGGCTCCAATGCCCTAGAATCGGCCTTGGCATCACCCAACATTCGCTTGGCTTCGAGCAAATGTTGGCGTTGGCGCGCAATTCGCACTTGCTCGGCGGCATGGCTGTGGTAGCTGCGGACAGTGTCTGCGATCTCCGACAGATAACGGGCCCGTTCCGCCGGGATAATCGCGCGGGTCTTGCCTGAGACCTTGCTATCTGTCTTCGGCAGGCTGCTTTTCCAGTTGGCCTTGCCGGCGACGCTGAGGGCGTCCAGCACCCCCTGATAGAGCGCGGTCACACCACTATCGTTGAAACGTGATGCAATCGTGCCGAAGACCGGCATTTCGTCTGGCGACGCGTTGAAAGCCTGGCGATTGCGCTGGACCTGCTTGCGCACATCCCTTAGCGCGTCTTCGGCACCCTTTCGGTCGAACTTGTTGATCGCCACGAGATCGGCGAAATCCAGCATGTCGATCTTCTCAAGCTGACTAGCCGCACCGAATTCCGGGGTCATGACGTACAGCGAGATATCAACGAACGGTACGACGCCGGCGTCGCCCTGGCCGATTCCTGACGTTTCGGCAATGATCAGATCACATCCGGCCGCCCGGCAGGCCGTGATCGCATCCGGCAATGCATCGGCGATCTCCTTATCGGAGCCGCGAGTGGCCAGCGACCGGAAATAGACACCTCCGTCGCCGATCGCATTCATGCGAATGCGGTCGCCCAACAACGCGCCGCCGGTCTTTTTGCGCGATGGATCGATGGCGATCACAGCGATCGCCAACTCCGGATAGTCGAGCCGAAAGCGCTGAACGATTTCGTCGGTCAGGGAAGACTTGCCAGCGCCCCCGGTGCCGGTGATGCCAAGAGCCGGCGCCTTGCTGCGCGCCGCTCGGTTGGTCAAACCGTCCTTCAAGGACTTGTCCAGGGTGCCGGCCTCAAGTGCCGAGATCAATCGAGCGAGGTCGCGGAATGACTTATCGCGCAGAGCGCTTAGATCGGACGGTATGTCTTTGTTGAGGTTCGCATCGGCAAGTCGGCGCATATCGTCGATCATGCCGACCAGGCCCATCGATTGGCCGTCCTCGGGCGCGTATATCCTAGTCACGCCATAGTTATGAAGTTCGCGGATCTCCTCCGGAACGATCACGCCACCACCGCCGCCAAAGACTTTGATATGGCTCGCTCCGCGCTCACGCAGAAGATCGATCATATATTTGAAGTATTCGACGTGCCCGCCTTGATAGGAGCTCACCGCGATGCCGTGAGCGTCCTCATGGATCGCCGCGGTTACGACCTCGTCGACCGAGCGGTTGTGACCGAGATGAATGACTTCCGTACCACCCGACTGAAGGATGCGCCGCATGATGTTGATCGAGGCATCGTGGCCATCGAACAATGCCGCCGCCGTGACGAAGCGCAGCCGGTTCTTCGATTTGTACCGCTTGATCGCTTGGTTGGGAGCCGCCGCTCCAGCCTGACTCTTGGTTTCCAGAACAGCGTCGTCGGGCATTTCCATCTCCCGGGCTTCGTCGTCGGTCAGGACAGCGCCGACCAGATCGGTACATTACCATACGGCCATGCGCTACGCGGAGGAATCGCGCGGACGCACCATAACGAAAGTAATTTACGTTTACGTTAACGTAAAGCCAAAATCAAGCGACATTGCGCTGCGTTGCCAGCGCATCGGTCCCACCGTAGGATGGCCGGAACCTCGATCGTGACGGAAAGCGTCCGCCCATGAGTCCTCGTTTCCCTCGCGTGCCGACGGCGCTCAGTGCCTTCCCTCGCCTACGAATGCGCCGCAACCGCCGCGAGCCTTGGTCGCGCGCGATGGTCGCCGAGAACACCTTGACGCCGGCCGATCTCATTTGGCCGGTGTTCGTCATTGAGGGAAAAAACGAAACAGTTCCGGTCGCCTCCATGCCCGGCGTGCTCCGCTACTCGATCGATCGCCTTGCCGGGGCCGTTGCCGAAGCGAGGGCACTTGCAATTCCCGCGGTTGCCCTCTTCCCCATGACCCCGGAAGAACGAAAAGACGACGAAGGCAGCGAGGCGACAAATCCCGACAATCTGATCTGCCGCGCTATCGATGCCGTCAAATCGGCACATCCGGATATCGGCGTGATCTGCGACGCCGCCCTCGACCCCTATACAAGCCACGGCCACGACGGCGTCATCCGCGACGACTACGTCGCCAACGACGAGACGCTGGAGATCCTGGCAAAACAGTCGCTCGTGCAGGCCCGCGCCGGCTGCGACGTGATTGCACCGTCCGACATGATGGACGGCCGGGTCGGTGTCATTCGCGACGCACTCGACCAGGAGGGATTTCAGGCGGTCCGCATCATGGCCTATTCGGCAAAGTACGCTTCGGGATTCTACGGGCCCTTCCGAGACGCCGTCGGATCGTCAAGCAGCCTCAAGGGGGACAAGAAGACATACCAGATGGATTCCGCGAACGGCGACGAGGCGATCCGCGAGGTCGCGCTCGACATCGAAGAGGGCGCGGACATGGTCATGGTCAAACCGGGCATGCCCTATCTCGATATCGTCCGCCGCGTGAAGGAAACATTCGGGGTGCCGACCTTCGCCTACCAGGTCTCCGGCGAGTACGCGATGTTACAGGCCGCCGCGCAGAACGGCTGGCTTGATCGCGAGCGTGTCATGATGGAGAGCCTGATAGCCTTCAAACGAGCCGGCGCCGACGGAGTGCTCAGCTATTTTGCGATTGATGCTGCAAAAACCATGGCCAAGTAGCGGGGACGCCGGCCACCCAATTTTAGTAACCGGACTTCAAACCCCATAGCCGATCCAACCACGCTCCGATCGATTGGTCGTGCCAAGGCATCGGGCTGCCGCGACCATGAAAGCCGACATGACCGCCGCGCTTGCTCAGTCGAACTGTGACACAGGGGTTAGACATATCGTCAAACTCGACGTAGGCGTCAGCCGGTATCCACGGATCATCTAGCGAATGTATCAACAAGGTCGGTGTGAAGATGTGGCCGAGGAACCTCCCGCCAGAACAGCGCTCGTAGTAGTCCATAGCCCCCGCGTATCCATTTCGCGGAGCGACAAACACTTCATCGAATGCCCAGACAGATCGTGTTGCCTTGATGGCCGTTCGTTCTGCTTCGCTAAGGTGAGCGCCCGGCGCCAGCGATTCCTGCTTCATCCGCGAAAGCAACCATCGCAGATAGATCCGGTTCCGGGCCCGATGGAATCGCTTTGACGTCGCCGCAAGGTCGAGGGGCGCGGAAACAGTCGCGGCAAATTTGACGTCACAGTTCTCACCCTCCTCACCCAGGAACTTCAACAGCACGTTGCCACCGAGCGAATAGCCGATCGCAACGACGCCGTTCGCCAAGAGTTGAGGATCGAGCGCGGCGAGGACCGCCCTTAGGTCGGCACTACGACCCGCATGGTACTGATCGCCGCAGAGCGGCCGTGACGGCCCGGCGCCACGAAGGTTGAGTCGCAGGACACTATGGCCACGCCGCAGCCAAAACAGCGTGCTGTTGAGGACATAGTAGCTATCCTGGCAACCGGTAAGGCCGTGGATCAGCATGACCAACGGCGCGCCGTTTCTTGGTGTCAGCGGCTTGTCCAACGACGCCACCATACGGTCGCCTGAGCCATCAGGCATAGCCAGTTCCAGCCGTTTTGCGCAGCTCCCGGCCAAGCCGCCCGAGGGCCGCCGAACATAGTTCCGAACTGTCTGTAGGTCGGCGCCGATCCAGGGAAATCTTTGACGGAATTCGTTTGAAGGCGTGTTCACGGCATTCTGCTGCTATCGGTTTGCCCGGATGGTTTTCACACTCTAGCGCCCCGTTCCGGCCAAAGCAGCCGCGTCGATCAAAGGGCTTGCGCGCACCGCTGTTCCCCGGGCAAATTTCGCCGTTCGATTGAATTGCGCCAAATGACGACGCCTATAAAGGCCTGCCTTCATGCACCGGACTCAAACAATCGGCATCGTTCTTGTCGCCAGCGCAATTTTCGTCCTGAGCCTATCGGGCGTCATGGTGCGCCAGATGTCCGTCGATGCCTGGACCATTATTTTTTGGCGTTCCGCCTTCATGGCGCCGGTGATGCTCCTCGTCATTACCGCCACACGCAAAGGCAAGATTGCTGGGGCGTTCAAGGAAGCAGGGATGACCGGGTTCTTTGCCGGTGTCGTCATCGGCGCTGGGCTCGCCTTGTATATCTTCTCCATCTCACGAACCATGGTTGCAAATACGGTGGTGTTGTTGTCCTCCGCCCCGCTTTTTGCGGCCCTTCTAGGGCTGATCATTCTCAAAGAACGGGTACGCGCAGGAGCCTGGATCACCATTGCCGTTGCCGGTTACGGGATCGTCGTCATGTTTGTTGGTCGCACGGGCGCGGGTGAGCTGACCGGCAATCTGTTGGCAATCGCCGCGGCGGTACTCTATGCGCTCAACATCGTGCTCGTGCGTACTCGGCCGCATGCAAACATGATCCCCGTTGTGTTTTTTGCCGGCCTCACGTCAATGGCGATCACCTTTCCGTTGGCCGACCTGATGAACATCGCCGCCGATCAGTTGCTCTGGCTTGCAGCAATGGGGATTTGCCAGTTGGGATTTGGGCTTGTCCTCTTCACGTTCGGGGCCCAGCGGCTACCGGCGGCGCAGACGGCGATGATCGCACTTGTCGAAGTCATCCTGGCTCCGCTCTGGGTGTGGTGGGCGATATCGGAAGTGCCGAGTGATCCGGTGTTGGTCGGAGGGGCCATCGTGCTTGGCGCAGTCGCTGCGCATACATTGCTGACATTGCGTCGGAAGCCGGCTTTGGCTAACTAGGCGCATACGGATAACCGCCAGACATCCAATCAATGGCGGCATCAGCCAACGACAGATCGGACGGCTCCGGCATGCGGCGTCTCTTCAAGTGGTTCGGTCGGACAGTCTTGGCGGCACTCGCCTTGACGCTCGTCATTCTGGTGGCCGGGTTTTTCTGGCTACGGACGTCCCTCCCCAAGATTGATGGCAGTGTCGCGGTCAGCGGCATTCAGGCCAAAGTGGAGATTATCCGCGACCGGCACGGCATTCCGCACATTTTCGCGAAGAACGATCTCGACGCCGCCTTCGCGCTTGGTTACGTCCACGCACAGGACCGATTGCTGCAGATGGAATTGATGCGTCGTTTCGGCGCTGGGCGCCTAGCCGAGGTCGTCGGCGCCGCCGCACTGAAGGTCGATCGAATGGCGCGCACGCTTGGCATGTATCGCCGCGCCTCGCAGAGCTTCAAGCATCTTAAGCCCAAGACGCGCGCCAACCTCCGAGCCTATGCCGCTGGGGTAAACGCATACATTGGGACGCATTCGGGGGCCCTGCCCCCCGGCTTCCAGCTTCTTGGTCTGAAGCCGGAGCCGTGGAAGCCCGCCGACTCGCTGGTATGGGGCCGCCTTATGGCCACAGGCTTGTCGAGTAATTGGCGGAGCGAACTTATGCGCGCCTATTTGACCACGACGCTTGGCGCCGAGAAAACCGCCGACCTCTGGCCACCAGAGCCAGGCGATTCGCCAGCCACCATCAGTGCGGGGCGCGATCACCGCACCTTGCGATTCGATGGGCTCAACATCAAGGCGATGCTGGCAGCAATTCCTTCTGACATTTTCGGCGGCGCTTCGAATGCATGGGCGGTTTCAGGCAAGCACACCAAGACTGGCAAACCGATCCTGGCGAACGACCCGCACCTTCAGATCGGCACGCCTATCCTCTGGTATCTTGTCCATATCGAGACACCCAGCGGAAAGATCGTGGGCGCGACGACACCGGGGGTGCCAACCGTACTTCTTGGTCATAACGGACATATTGCCTGGGGCTTCACCAATACATATGCCGACACCGACGATGTGTTTGTCGAGACGGTCGACCCGAGCGATCCATCGCGCTACCTGACACCGGACGGCCCGCGGCCCTTCATGGTCCGCACCGAAACTATCAAGGTGAAGTCCGCCAAACCTGTCACAATCACGATCCGAGAGACCCGGCACGGTCCGGTGCTCAACGCCATCCTCAGTCCGAAACGACGCAACGCCATCCCAAAGGGCCGCGTCATCGCGCTCTCAGCACCCTGGCTGAGAACAGACGACACGACGGCCGATGCGCTGGCCAGCCTGGGCCGGGCGCGAAATTGGTCTCAGTTCAAGTCTGCACTTCGTCGCTGGACCGCGCCGCCCCAGAACATCACTTATGCCGACATCGCCGGCAACATAGGTCTGTTCACGCCCGGTCTCATTCCGATCCGCCGCTCCGGGCAGGGCTACATACCTGCCGATGGCGCCAAGGGCCAAAACGATTGGACCGGCTTCATCCCGTTTGAAGAGCTACCGCAAACATTCAATCCCGCATCCGGCCGTGTCATCAATGCCAACAACCGGTTGACCGGTCCGTCCTACAAGCATTTTCTGTCGCGCGAATGGGGCGATCACTACCGGGCGGCACGTATCGCCCAGCTCCTGGCCGGCACCCTCAAACATGACATCGCTTCGATGGCGCGGATCCAAGCCGATCACTTTTCTCGCATGTCCGGCGACATTCTACCGATCATGCTGCAAGCAAAGGCGAGCACTAAGCGTGCGCGGCGCGCATTGGCGCTCTTGCGTAGCTGGGATCGCAAAATGGACCGCTTGCGCCCGGAACCGACGATCTTCATGGCCTGGCTTCGCGAGCTCAATCGCGCGCTCTACGCCGACGAACTGGGTGTGGATTTCGACACTTATTGGAGCGTCAGGCCGCGTGTTGTACGGCACATGCTCACCAATGCAAAACAGTGGTGTGACGATGTCCGCACACAGGCCCGGGAGAGCTGCGAGAACCGGATCAGTCTCGCTTTGGAGCGCGCTCTGACCGACCTGCGAAGCCGCCACGGCGACAATATGAACTCGTGGCTCTGGGGCAAGGCGCACTACGCCGACCTCCGTCATTCCGTCTTCGATTTCGTGCCGGTTCTTCGCTCAGCGGCGAGCCTCAGAATTGCCGCCAATGGGGACGGGCACACGGTCAACAAGGCGTCGCCGGTGTTTCGCAACAAACAGTCTCCCTTTGCCCAACGCCACGGGCCCGGATTTCGAGCCATCTATGACCTTTCCGATTTGGAGCGCTCGCGGTTTGTGATCTCGACCGGCCAATCCGGCAATCCGTTCTCGCGTCACTACGGCGATTTTGTCCGCCGCTGGCGCGATGTGCGGTATGTCCGCATTCCGACCCGGCGAGCCGCGTTGCGCACCGACGCCGCCGGCATCCTTATTTTGCAGCCTGACAATGCCGCGCGCTGAGGGCCCCAGCAAGAACGCCGCGCCGCTTGCCGTTGCGCTTGACGACATCCGTGCCGCGCGGGACCTCATCGCCGGCACGATCGAGCCAACCCCCCTCGCCCGCTCGCAAGTACTGTCTGAAATGGCCGGGTGCGAAGTCTGGCTGAAGCTCGAAAACCTGCAGTTCACGGCGTCGTTCAAGGAACGTGGCGCACTAGTAAAACTGAGCAGCCTGACCGAAGCCGAGCGCGCCGCCGGCGTTGTCGCCGCCTCCGCGGGCAACCATGCGCAGGGTGTCGCCTATATGGCGCGGCGCCTCGATATACCTGCCACCATCGTCATGCCAACGGCCACCCCGTTCACCAAGATTAGCCGGACCGAGGCGCTGGGCGCCAAGATCGTGCTATCAGGCGAATCGCTCGCCGAAGCGGGCGATCATGCCGATGCGCTACAGGCTGAGCATGGGCTGACACTCGTTCACCCATACAATGACGCCAAGGTGATCGCCGGCCAGGGCACGATCGCGATTGAGATTCTGGAATCCAACGACAGCTTCGATACGTTGATCGTACCGATTGGTGGAGGTGGTTTGATCTCCGGTGTCGCCGTGGCGGCAAAGGCGCTCAAGCCCGCGATTGAGATCGTTGGCGTCGAGACCGCTCTCTATCCGTCAATGTATCAGGCGATTCGGGGGGAAGAGCCCCAGGTCGGCGGTCAGACAATCGCTGACGGTATTGCGGTCAAGATCCCCGGCACACTGACCCAACCGATCGTCGAGCGGCTTGTCGACGATATCGTCCTAGTCGGCGAGGCCGCCATCGAACAGTCCGTTCAGACGCTGATAGAGATCGAGAAGACGGTTGCGGAAGGCGCCGGCGCGGCGGCACTGGCGGCGCTTTTTGAGAACCGCGACCGGTTTGCGGGCAAGCGAGTGTGTGTGATGGTATCCGGCGGAAACATCGACGCGCGCGTATTGGCGTCGATATTGATGCGGGGGCTGGTGCGCGAAGGCCGCCTGATTCGCTTACGGGTCGAGATCAGCGACGCGCCAGGTGCGCTAGCCACCGTCGCCACACTGATCGGCCAGTGCGGCGGGAATATCGTCGAAATCTATCACCAGCGCCTCTTCCAGGATGTGCCTGTCCGCCGCGCCGACCTGGACGTGGTGCTCGAAACGCGGGATCGCAGCCACGTCGATAGCATCGTTGGTGCCTTGCGCGACGCGGGTTTCCATACGCGCCTACTTTCGACCAGCGGCACCGATAAGGTTGATTGACACCCGCGCCCGGGGCTTCGACGGTCAATCGGCGGCCGGCCGCTTAAACCCGCGCGCCACGACATAGAGTTCAGGCGATTCCTTTCGGCTCGCGGGCGGCTTGACATGTTTTACGGTTTCGAACTGGCGCCGCAGACGCATTAACAACTCCTTCTCAGTCCCTCCCTGAAACACTTTGACGATCAACGCGCCCCCTTCAGTCAAAACAGTTTCGGCGAAATCGAGCACTGCCTCAGCCGCCGCAAGAATGCGCAGATGATCCGTCCCAGAATGACCTGTAGTCGAAGGGGCGATGTCGCTTAATATGAGGTCTGCCTCTCCACCAAGCTCTCCTCGCAAGGTTTCGATCGCCTCCGGCTCCATGAAATCGGCGCAGATCGGCCTAGAACCCGAAACGGGCAGCATCTCCTCGCGATCGAGCGCGATGACATTGCCTTCTCCCGCTCGCTGGACAGCAACCTGGGTCCAGCCGCCGGGCGCGGCGCCTAAGTCGACCACCCGCAATCCTTTCCTCAGGAGCCGGAATTTGTCGTCGATTTCGATGAGCTTGTAGGCAGCTCTGGAGCGGTACCCTTCCAGTTGGGCTTCCCGCACATAGGGATCATTGAGCTGGCGGTCGAGCCATCGCTTGGAGGACGCGCTCCTACGCCGGCCCGTGCGGACCTTCAGGTTCCCTGTCCGCCGAGAGTTGCGCCCGCCGCTTTTGCCGCGTGTCATTGGTGGATCAGGTGACTGCCGTGGCGTCCAGGTTCCGCGACCTGGCCATCAGGCTCAATAGAATACCCTCCCGCAAACCTCGATCGGCCACCCGAAGGCGCGCCACCGGCCACGTCCGCCAAATGGCATCGAGAATGGCAGCCCCTGCAACCACCAGGTCCGCGCGCTCGGGTCCAATGCATGGGACCTCAGCCCGTTCGTCATACGTCATCTCAACCAGCCGTCCGTTGATCGCAGTTGCCTCGTCGCGCCCAAGGTAGGCACCGTCCACCAGATTGCGGTCATAGCGCGGGAGGCCCTGGTTCACGCTCGCCAGCGTCGTTACGGTTCCAGAAGTTCCCAGCATTTGGACGCCGCCATCGGCGACACGGCTGCGAATTTCGTGTTCCTTCTCAAATTCCTCCAGCTGAGCGGCGATGTCTGCGACCATGCGCTCATAGATCACCTGGCCAATGCGGTCGCCGCCATAGCGCTCGGCTAAGTTTACGACACCGACCGGCAGTGAAAGCGTGGCGAGGATTCCATTCCGAGCATCGCCATTCACACGGTCGAGATCGATCCAAATCAGCTCGGTGCTGCCGCCTCCGATATCAAAAACAAACCCGTGCTTCTCATCGCCCTCAAGCAGCGGCAGGCAACCCGTCAGGGCTAATCGGGCCTCCTCCTCGGACGAGATGATCTCAAGCTCTATGCCGGTCTCGTTCCGCACACGGGTCAGGAACACGTCGCAATTGTCCGCTCGCCGACAGGCATCCGTTGCGACGTTGCGTGCTTTGACAACATGGCGACGGCGCATCTTGCGCGCACAGACCCGCAGTGCATCGACGGTTCTGCGAACTGCCGCCTCATTCAGCCGGCCAGTCTTGGCAAGACCCTCCCCGAGGCGGACGATCCGCGAAAAGGCGTCGATGACACGGAACCCATCTGCCGTCTGCCGGGCAATGAGCAGCCGACAGTTGTTTGTACCGAGATCGAGGGCGGCATAAGACGGACCGCGGACGGCTTCGCTTCTGCAATCGCCTCTGGCCGTCATACCGGCGTCTCCTCGTCGCCAAGTCCGTCTGGACCATCCGTCGCCGAAGACCGAAATTATGGCACGACCGGCGCAATTGCAATTTTGTGCGCGCACGCCTAACTATGGGTGACTTTGGGTTTGCCCGCTCAAGGAATTGCGAATAAGGGCGAAGCCCGCTCAGACTGGGGCGCTGAATATCGCTTCATCTGGGGGATAGTTTAACGGTAGAACGAGCGGCTCTGACCCGCTTAGTCCTGGTTCGAATCCAGGTCCCCCAGCCAGCCACATAGAAACTTCGCAGAGCATTGCCTCGCCGCCCGCATCCACTGGGCGACGAGACTTCAATTTTCGGCCGGGGAAAAGATCAAGATCTTGCTGAACCGCCGCCCCGGCGGACTGTGTCGGCATTGGCCCAAACTCGCTGGCCACTACGGCGGATCCTCCGCCGGTTCGCCCCAGTCAGCTCCGCCGGCAGCCCTGTATCGCGATCAGGTTTGTTGTGTTTGCCCCCGTCGGGCCACATCTAACTGCTAGACTGTCAGTTAGATAGATAACTGCCAATGCACCGCCCCGGGACCGATGCCAACGGTAGCTGATAAAGCGACAAGAAAAAGAGATTGGATCGGCGTCAGATGGGGTCTGCTCATATCTGCGTTGTTCCATCTCGCGATTGTCGCCTTGGCAGTGGTCGCCATACCAGAACCTAAAAAACCGAAAGCACTGCCGCGCGAAATCCCGATTGAGATCGTCCGCGAGCTGCCCAAGAAGAAACCACCAAAACGCAAATTGGCTTCCAAGCCAGTTAAGCCAAAACCGAAGGCCACCAAACCCAAACCGGCCAAAAAACCAAAGCCGGCAGAAAAACCAAAACCGGCCAAAAAGCCCGATCAGGCAAAGAAACCCAAAATTGCCGAAAAGCCAAAGCCAACTGAAAGACCCAAACCCAAAGAGAAGCCAAAACTTGCGGAGAAGCCAAAACCCGCTGAAAAACCCAAACCGAAGGAAAAGCCGAAACTTGCCGAGAAACCCAAACCCGCCGAAAAACCCAAACCGAGGAAAAAGCCGAAACTCGCCGAGAACCTAAAACCCGCAGAGAAACTAAAACCTGCAGAGAAACCTAAGGCCCTGGATAATCCGGCCGCTCAAAAACGCGCAGAGATAATGCCGCTGCCCGGCAAGCCGCGGATTGTCCCGAAACCAAAGCGAGCCCCGCCACGATTGCCAGAAGCCAAAAAAGAACCGCAACTAGCGTTAGGACCCAGGCCGCCGCGCTTGCGACCAAAACCTGCCCCGCCCCGCAAGCCACGCCTTGGCCGGCTCCCTCCTTTGCCGAAGCCGGGCGGCATTCCATCTCCCGATGTCAAGCGCCGCAAAATGCTCGGCCGCTGGCTGCTGGTGCCGCTTGTTGTCGATATAGGCCATCGTTGCGGCAGGGCGCGGGTCACCGGCGTCATGAATATCGCCGGTACCCGCGGCACGCGATTTCTGGCTGAAATTCGGACTACGATACGCTGGGAAAATTGCCCGCCCGGAAACTCGCATTACCGCGGCATCCTCGTCATTCGCGGCGAACGGGTGGTGTTCTACGACAGCAACGGCATTCTCGACCGCGGCATGATGCGAGGCAGTGTCATGATCTTGCGCGACAAATTAGGCAATTCGGTTTGGCGCAGATTGGGCAAACCGGCCACTCGTTAAACGATCTCCACCAGTTCGACATCGAAATTGAGGGTCTCGCCTGCCAGCGGATGGTTGGCGTCGAGTGTGACCGTCTCGTCGTTAAAATCGAGCACGGTGAAGCCGAATACCTGCCCATCTTTCTGTGTTGCCTCCAGGACGAGACCTTCGGCCAGCTCAATTTCCGGTGGGATCGATTGCCTGGGCACGGACTCGACAATCTCCGGGTCGCGCTCGCCGTAAGCGTTGTCCGGCGTCACGTTGATCGACTTCTGTTCGCCCGGCGTCATGCCGACAATCGCATCGTTGAAACCGGCAATCACCTGCCCTCCACCGAGCGTGAACTCCATCGGATCGCGGCCATCGGTGGTATCGAACATCGTGCCGTCGGGGAGCTTGCCGGTGTACTTCACGCGTACCTTATCCCCGGCTTTGGCTTCGGCCATTGTAACGTCCTTCTTTTCCGTGGTTGGACTTCTTGGCCGAGCGTCGTGTCCTGCTCGGGCGCCAAGGCGGCAATGAGGCGGACCCTATATCAAACGCACTCCAATCGGTAAACCGCGGACCGTCGAACGTTATGGATAGGAATAGGGCTATCGTCAGCGCTTTAGGATCGCTCCCAGAATACCGCGGACAATCTGGCGGCCGAGGCTCGTCCCAATGCTTCGCGCCGCGCTTTTTGCCAGCGCCTCGCCCACCGACTGCCGCCCACGCGACCGGCTGCTGCGCGCGCGCTTTGTGGAAGACTTACGCTCGTCGGCCTGCTCCCGCGCCTGGCGTTCCTCCTCCTCCTCGACCTTCATCTTGCGCTCTGTGCGCTTGGCAAGGATCTCATGGGCACTTTCACGGTCGACGGTCGTATCGTAGTTGGTGGCCACGGGGCTGGCGGAGCGGATTTTCGACTTCTCCGCGTCGCTCGCGGGCCCAATGCGCGAATAGGGCGGCCGGATCAGTGTTCTCTCAACAACACCCGGCACGCCTTTGGCGTCGAGAAGCGAGACCAGCGCTTCGCCGACCCCCAGCTCCAAAATCACCCGCTCGGTATCGAGTTTCGGATTTGGCCGAAACGTTTGCGAAGCAGCACGGACCGCTTTCTGGTCGCGAGGCGTGTAGGCTCGAAGGGCGTGCTGGATCCGATTGCCCAATTGGCCCAAAACGTCATCGGGTATATCGAGCGGGTTCTGGGTCACAAAAAACACGCCTATACCTTTAGAACGGATCAAGCGGACAACCTGCTCGACTTGGTCGAGTAATGCTTTCGGCGCATCGTCGAACAGCAGGTGCGCCTCGTCAAAAAAGAAGACCAGTTTCGGCTTATCTGGGTCGCCGACCTCGGGCAGTTCCTCGAACAACTCAGCGAGCAGCCACAGCAGCATGGTTGCGTAGATTTTCGGATTTTGGATTAGCTTGTTCGCGGCCAGCAAATTGACAATGCCGCGCCCGTCGAGCGTCGTCCGCATGAAATCATCGAGGTCAAGCGCCGGCTCTCCGAAGAATTGATCCCCGCCCTGCTCTTCGATGACCAGCAGCGAACGCTGGATGGCGCCAACCGAAGAGGTGCTCACATTGCCGTACTCGGCCCGCAGCTCCTTCGCGTTTCTGCCGACATAAGCCACCATGCTGCGGAGATCCTTCAAGTCGAGCAACAGCATGCCCTCGTCGTCGGCGAGCTTGAAGATCAGGTGCAACACGGCTTCTTGGGTATCGTTGAGATCAAGCAGCCGGGCCAAAAGCAACGGTCCCATGTCGGATACGGTGGCCCGGATCGGATGGCCTTGTTCCCCAAACACATCCCAGAACACCACGGGCGTGCTTTCCAGGCGGTAGCCAGTAAGGTCCAGGAACTCAACGCGCTCGTCGATCTTCGGGTGCGGTTTGCCGGGCTGAGACACGCCGGATAGATCGCCTTTAACATCAGCGACGAAGACCGGAACCCCAGCACGTGACAACTGTTCGGCGATGATCTGCAAGGTCACCGTCTTGCCTGTGCCCGTCGCACCGGCGATCAGGCCATGGCGATTGGCCATGCGCGGCAATAGCGACAACGGAACTCGCTCATCGTCGATGCTTTTGCCGATCAGAAGTCCGTCATCCGCCGCCATGCCCGCCTCCAATTTGCCGCAAACCGCACCGCCGGCACATTGCCGTGCTCCGGCGTTCGCATAGAGGTGCCCGCTCCACCGCGCCGCGTCAAGAACCGCGGGACGGGCCTTACGGCGCCTCTGACAATTCGATCATAGCCGCTTGATCCGAGCAGGCGCCGGCGTTAGGCTCGCGGCCATGTTGGCTCATCTCGCAATTCAGATCATCCGAATTGGCAGCCCGGCGCTTCGCCAGCGACCGGGACCGTCTGCCGATTGGAATGACCATAATTGCGAGACTGAGAGCCATGCCATTTCCTGCAAAGACTGAATCCACACCGACTGTATGCTTCGCGGTTCAAGCTGCGGCGGAGCCATCGGTCCTGCCGCGCCTGGTGGAACTATTTGCCAAGCGCGGGCTCGTTCCCACCGCTTTGCATAGCCGCTGCCACGACCACACGGTCGGGCCGGTCCATATCGACATCGAAATGAGCGGCGTAAAGCCAACGGTTGCCGATTATCTGGAGCAGTGCATGAGAAAAGTGGTCGGGGTGGAGCTTGTGGTCAAATCGGACAAGTACCGAATTTAAGCCCTACTCCAGCGGTCCAACCCAACTTTGGGTCATTGAGCGGCGGTCTTTTTTTTGGGCGCTGGCTTGTATTGGATTGCGGGCAGAGATTTCAGGTAGACGGAAATCGCCTGTAGGTCGGACTCCGCCAACTGGGATGTACCGTGCTCAACAACCTCGGTCATTTCTCCACCGACAAAATCGCCGTCGGGCAAAATGCCGAGCTTGAGGGCGCTCACAATATCGGCTGCGCTCCACCGGCCGATGCCGGTTTTCATGTCGGGGGTGATGTTGGGCGTATCGCCGGCCGGGCCGCCACTGGACCCGGACATGGCTTGGCTGCGGCGCAGCCCCCCAAACACATTTCGCGGTGTGTGACATTCTCCGCAGTGCCCCAAGGCCGTCACCAGGTATGCGCCGCGGTTCCACGATTTCGTCTTTTCTGCATTGGGGAGAAACGGACCGCGCGAGAAGTTGAGCCACTTCCAGAATGTCACGAGGAACCTGACGCTAAAGGGGAATTTAAGGGCATGGGGCCGATTGGCGCGATCGACCGGCTTTACGGTCCCCAAATAGGCCCAAAGCGCTTTGGCGTCGCCATCAGTGATCCGCGTGAATGACGTATAGGGAAAGGCCGGATAGTAGTTCCGTCCGCTTGGTGCGCGTCCGTGCCTCAGCGCTCTCAAGAACTGAGCCTCAGTCCAGCGACCGATACCATTTGCCTTGTGCGGCGTGATGTTGGGTCCGTAGAATATGCCGAATGGCGTCCTCAGGACCCGCCCGCCGCCCAGGATCGGACCCTTGGCCTTCAGAGTGGCCTTATCCGTATGACAGCCGATACAGCCGCCCGCATGCAGCAAGTATTTGCCGCGTACGAGCAGAGGTTCTGCAGCCCGCGCAGGCATGCCGATCGTGCCGACGACAGCGGCGATGGCCAACCCAACCGCGATCATGCTGTATCTCGGGGCGATCAAACTCTCATCCGTCCGCCAGCCACCATCGACACCCAATGAACAAGGGCGGCGAAGCTGAACTCCGCCGCCCCAATTCTACGATGAACCAGCGCTTATTTCTTTTTCTTCTTCGCCCTGAACGGTGAATGGCAACCGCCGCAACCAACCTTGCCAGTGCGGCCGAATTGAGAAATCGCCACCTTGGCGTTACCCGTCTTCATTGCCGCCGCCAATTTTCCCGCTTCCGCCGTCAGCGCTGCCGCCGCTTTCTTGTATCCTGCCCAATCTTGCCAAATCTTCGGCAGCGCCCGGGATTTTCCGGCGCTCGACCCCGAATTTTTAGGGGTCAGAATGGCTATTCCGGTAGAGAGCGTGCCGATCGCCGACGCTTGACGCGCGGCCGCCTTCATACGTGCAGCGTCTCCGCTCTTAATCGCCGCAAGGGCCGCGCCGAAATGAGCGCCGATTGACTGCATAACGGCCTTGCGAACCGCCAGCGTTTCCGCGCCGCTCGCCGCCAACACAGTGGAACTAGACATAACTATCAACCCACCCGCAAAAACAGCCGCGGCAAGGTTTCGAGCTCTGAAAGCCTCCATCAACCGACTCCTTTCCCGTTTGCGCCACGGCAGACACAATCACCTGGACCCGCAGCTGTTTCGTCGATGACCCTATCGTTTGGGCCCGTAGATGTTATCGCTATTGAATACTTTGATAATCCACTTTCTCGGAACATAATTGTTGCCTATCGAGAAACAATGCGCCGGGGAAGCCCCTAAACCATGGATCGTCTTTTGTGCATGCGGGTCTTCGCCCGCGTAGTGGAAGCCGAAAGCTACACCCAGGCGGCGGAGAAGTTGGGCATGTCACGGTCCGCCGTCAGCAAGCGGGTCTCGCAGCTTGAATCAGAGTTGGGCGTGAGGCTGCTCAACCGCACCACCCGGCGTGTGTTACCGACCGAAGTCGGGCTCGCCTACTACGATCGCTGCATGCGGATCCTACTTGAGGCCAGGGAGGCCGACCAGTTGGTCCAGCGTCTGAGTGCCGCGCCACAGGGTTCGCTTACGGTCAATGCGCCGGTATCGTTCGGTACGCTTCACTTGGGCTCCGCGATCGCCGAATTCGCTGCGCAGCACCACGACCTCGACCTCAACATCATTCTGACGGATCGCTTCACAAATTTGGTCGAAGAACGCTACGACGTTGCGATTCGCGTCGCCAAGCAGATCGAACCGGGGCTCATTGCCGAACGAATCTCGCCGGTTCGCATTGTCCTTGTCGCATCGCCGTCGTATCTGGAGCGAGTTGGGGTGCCTGTAACGCCCACCGATCTCGCCAACCACAATTGCCTGCACTACACATATTTGGCGTCGCGCGATATCTGGCACTTCGTTGGCCCCGACGGTGGGCATAGGCTCCGGGTATCAGGTGGCTTCGCTTCGAATAACGGAGACATTCTCCATCAGGCTGCTTTGGGCGGGCTCGGCATCGCACATCTTCCGACATTCTTTGTGCATCGCGAGCTTGAAAGCGGCGAGCTGCAGTTGGTTCTGCCCGATTACCGGCTGCCCGAATACTCTCTTTTCGCCGTCTACCTGCCAAATCGACAGCCCTCGGCGATCGTCAGGTTGCTGGTGGAATATCTGAGAGATCGATTTGGGCCGGAGCCGTTTTGGGATGCAAGTCAGCCCAACACAGTTTCGGTCCCGAGCACGCATTGACACGGCTGGAACGATACTAAACAAGTGGCTGGCATCGTGGGCCGGATCGCCGGTTCGGCATCCATTATTTTCGGCATCAAATGTCCGCTGTCTCCAGCATATGTGTCTATTGCGGCTCGTCGAAAGGAGCCTCTCCGGTCTATGAGGAGGCCGCCCGACATCTAGGTTCAGCTATGGCGCAGCGCGGCATCAGTCTCGTCTATGGCGGTGGTCGGGTCGGATTGATGGGCGTATTGGCGGAAGCCGTTCTGACAGGCGGCGGCTCGGTGACCGGTGTCATACCCGGCCATTTGCACGACAAGGAAGTTGGCCATGATGCACTGAGCGAGCTTGTGGTGGTCGACACCATGCATGAGCGCAAGGCTCGGATGTCGGAGTTGGCGGACGCATTTGCGGTTCTGCCCGGCGGCTTGGGGACACTCGATGAAACGTTTGAAATCATAACCTGGCGCCAGCTTCAACTGCATGACAAGCCGGTGGTCGTCATCGATGTCGATGGCTATTGGGCGCCGCTGGAAGCGCTGATCGCCTCCATGGTCCAAGGCGGGTTCGTTCGCGAGACCCACGCTGCGCTTTTCACCGTTGTGCGTGAGGTGGACGCGCTGTTCGAGGCCCTGGACAGCATGCCGGCGCCGCGCTTCGGCATCGATACGGGCCGCATGTAAGACCGCGACAATCGGCCCAGGCGTGCAGCTTGCGATTCGGAGTTGCGATGATATGGTCCGGCCGGTTCCGCGTCGCGGCTCCAATAACCGATGAAATCGCCCGCGCAGCAAAGGGCTCAATAAGAGGGAATGTCCGGAGATATGGCTAAGATCAAGGTCGCAAACCCGATCGTCGAATTGGACGGCGATGAAATGACGCGGATCATCTGGGCGTTCATCAAGGACAAGCTGATCCTGCCCTACCTCGACGTCGATCTGAAATATTACGATCTCGGCATCGAGAAACGCGACGAGACCGACGACAAAATCACCGTCGAATCTGCCGAAGCCATCAAAAAGTACGGCGTTGGCGTAAAATGCGCGACGATCACACCGGATGAGGCCCGGGTCGAGGAATTTGGCCTCAAAGAGATGTGGCGCTCGCCCAACGGCACGATCCGGAATATCCTCGGCGGCACCGTCTTTCGCGAGCCGATCATCTGCCAGAATGTGCCCCGCCTGGTGCCGGGCTGGACCAAGCCGATCATCATCGGCCGTCACGCGTACGGCGACCAGTACCGAGCTACAGACTTTGTCGTCCCCGGACCAGGCAAGCTGACGATCAAATGGGAAGGCACAGACGGTGAGACCATCGATCGGGAGGTCTTCGATTTCCCGGGCGGCGGCGTTTCAATGGCAATGTACAATCTGGACGATTCGATTCGGGGGTTCGCGCGAGCCTGCATGAACTACGGTTTGATGCGAAACTACGACGTCTACCTGTCGACGAAAAACACGATCCTCAAGGCCTATGACGGTCGCTTCAAGGACCTCTTCCAGGAGGTCTTCGACGCCGAGTTCACGGATCAGTTCGAAGCCAAGAAGATCACTTACGAGCACCGCCTGATCGATGACATGGTCGCGGCAGCGCTGAAATGGTCGGGCGGGTTCGTCTGGGCCTGCAAGAACTATGACGGCGATGTCCAGTCCGACACGGTCGCCCAGGGCTTTGGATCGCTTGGCCTGATGACCTCTGTGCTGATGACGCCCGACGGCAACACAGTCGAGGCGGAGGCCGCGCACGGCACAGTGACGCGCCACTACCGCGAGCATCAAAAGGGCCGCGAAACATCGACGAACCCAATCGCCTCGATCTTTGCCTGGACGCGCGGGCTCAAATACCGCGGTCAGTTCGACAGTACGCCCGACGTGATCAGCTTCGCCGAGACATTGGAGGATGTTTGCATTTCCACGGTAGAATCAGGTTCCATGACAAAGGATCTGGCGCTGCTCATCGGTCCCGAGCAGAAATGGCTGACCACCAACCAATTCCTCGACAAACTGAACGAGAACCTAGCCTCCGCCATGGCCAAATCCGGTTGACGGACGCGTAAATGGAAAGCCGGGCCCGCGAATGGGCCCGGCTCGTCTTTCGGAACTGTCGACAGATCCCAGGCGTCAGGCGCTGGTGATTGAGATCTTTTTGACCGCCTCTTTCGCGTCTTCGGATTTCGGGATCGTCACCGTCAAAACGCCGTTTGCAAAACCGGCATCGATCTTGTCCGCATCGATCTCGTTTGGCAGAGTGAGCCGCCGCTCGAACGCGCCATAGCTACGCTCGACACGGTGATAGTTCTTGTCGCCCTCCTCGCTATCGGAGCGCTTCTCGCCCTTTATTGCGAGCACGCCGTCTGAGACGGAAACGTCAAGATCCGTCTCTTCCACGCCGGGAAGCTCGACTGCGATCTCGTAAACCTTGTCGCTTTCGGCAACGTCAAGGTTGGGCGAAATCCCTGGCGCCTTGGCGGCCTCGCCACCAGCGGCGGGTGCATCGAAATCGCCGAAGAAATCCTCAAAGAGGCGGTCGAACTGGGAGCGGAACTGGCCAAATGGATCGTATCGGCCAGAGGTCAGCGCACGTTTGGACACAAAGGGAGTCAGGTATTGGAGACGCATGGCTACATATCCTCCTTAGGAAGCAACATGTTTATGCCGTTCGGTCCACCACCACGGTCGGACCGCACTTACAGCCGGCCCCAGCTGGGCTCCGGCTTTCTTAAATGTATTCAAGGGGTTCCCGAATTCAAGCGCTGCGCCAACCGCCGAATCGCGCCTGACATCACCGCCTTGAGAATCACTAGAACCCAGCTGTTATTGACGCTCTACCTAGGCAACCTCCCCGCGGGCTCGCTCGATGATGGTGTCCATGTCCAATCCTGTGGGCAACGTCCCGAAGGTCTTATGCCAGTCCTCGCTCAGTCGCGAGGCGCAGAACGCGTCGGCCATCGCCGGCGGTGCATGGCGCACCATCAGCGCGCCTTCCAGTGCCAAGGCCATGGCCTCAGTGGTTCGCCGGGCACGGCTTTCGGCGTCCTCGATATCGGCTAGTTCGTCCTTCAACGCATCGATTGCGCGGTCCAACCGCGCATCGGCGCCGCGCGATGCTTCAAGCTCGCCGATGAACACGGCGACGCAATCGGGCTCACGCTGCATCGCCCTTAAGACATCTAGGCAGATCACGTTGCCAGAGCCCTCCCATATGCCGTTCAAAGGCGCCTCACGGTATAGGCGCGGCATCATGCTCTCCTCCACGTAACCGACGCCCCCGAGGCATTCCATGGCCTCGTTGACGAGCCCGGACACGCGCTTGTTCACCCAGAACTTGCCGACAGCGACTGCGATCCTGGCGAACAGCCGTTCCGCCTCGTCCTTACCGCTCTTGTCGTAGGCGCGGGCGATCCGCATGACCATCGTGGTTCCGGCCTCGCATTCCACCGCCATGTCGGCGAGTACGTTCCGCATCAGGGGCTGTTGCGCGAGAACGCGTTGGAAGGCGGTTCGGTGGGCCGTGTGGTGGAGCGCGCGTTGCGTTGCCTGGCGCATGATGCCCACGGGCGCCAGCGTGGTATCGAGACAGGTGTGCCGGACCATATCCATGATCGTCCGGACCCCCGCCCCTTCCTCGCCCACCAAGCGGGCCCAAGTGGCGTTAAACTCGACCTCCGACGAGGCATTCGACCGATTGCCAAGCTTGTCCTTGAGGCGCTGAATGAAAAATGGGTTGCGGGTCCCATCCGGTTTCCAGCGCGGAACGAAGAAGCAAGACAGTCCGCCTGCGGCATAGGCGAGCACCAGGAAGGCATCCGACATCGGCGCCGAACAAAACCATTTGTGGCCCACCAATTCATACTCGCCGCCGGGACCGCCACCGTTCAGCGCCTGGGCGCGCGTGGTGTTGGCGCGGACGTCTGATCCACCCTGCTTTTCGGTCATCGCCATGCCGACAGTCACGCCGGCCTTCTCGCCGGCTGGAATGCAACGCTTGTCATAATTCTTTGAGAGGATGCGCCCCTCCCATTCCTCGGCCAGCTCCGGTTGATGGCGCAGCACCGGCACCGCCGCGTAGTTCATCGCCATGGGGCAACACACACCGGCCTCGACCTGTATCAGCATGTATTCAAGGGCCGTATGGACAACGTGCCCGCCGGCCTTGGCGGTCCATGCGACAGAGGCCACCTCGTCGCTGATCGCCAGGTCCATCAACTCATGATAGGCGGGATGGAATTCTACTTCGTCGATACGCTGGCCATAGCGATCGAAGAGCTTCAATTCGGGGGGATGCTCATTCGCAAGACGACCGAGCTCGAAGCTGTCCTCCGAGCCGAGACGCTCTCCAAATGCCCTAACCTGCTTCTCGGCCCACTTACCGCCTTCACGGACCAGCGCCTCCCTCAACGCCAAATCGTTGTCGTAGAGATTGTAAGGCTCAAGCGGTGGTGGCTGATTGGTCACCTCATGGGTGACCAGCGCACTGATCGGGTCGCGGGCGGCCATCTCTCGGTTCTCCTATTCATGTCGCATATGGATTGGCGGGAGTATCGCAGGTCGCACGCAGGAGTGCAGCCACATCGCATTCCGGGCGACGCTTGGTCACATCGCCCGCCGCAGCCGAGATGCGCTGGCCATGGGCTGCCTGGCGATGAGTTCAGGCAGAGCCCGCTCTAGCCGTGGATTGACAAAAATGACGCAGCCTTCGGTGGGAACGCCGTGGCGACTGGGCAACGTAGTACTGACATTCGACACGACACCGCCCCGACCACCCAGCGAAGCTTTGCGCGGGATGCGGCGGTGCGATAGCATCAGGCTCACCCTAACCGCCACGGACCTCGGCCGATGAAAGCTTACAAGCGTTTTCTTCTGGCAACGGCAGCGATCGTCACACTGGGCGGCCAAGGGGTGAGCGCTGCAGACCGCATCGGCACCGCCGCGGCCGTCAAGAACCGAGCTACGGGCACGCTTGGCACGACCACCAGGCAATTGAAATCGGGGATCGGCGTCTTCAAGAATGAACGGGTCGATACCGCGCGTGATGCCACCGCCCAGCTTATCTTCAGCGATGAAACTGCGCTGACTGTGGGGCCCAACTCCAGCGTCACCCTGGATGAGTTCGTCTACGACCCGAGTAGCAATACCGGCAAGGCAGTCATCAACGCGACCAAGGGGGCTTTCCGCTTCATATCCGGGTCAACCGATCCCCGCTCCTATCGCATCAAGACACCGGTCGGGACGATGGGCGTTCGCGGCACTATTGTAGATTTCTTTTTCCTAGCCAACGGGGCGCTCGTTGCGATCCTGGTGGAGGGTGCCTTCCAGTTTACGACAAACGGGATTCCACCGAAAACGATCTCGGTCACACGCCCGGGTGATTCGCTCATCATTCATCCCGACGGCGCGGCGCAAGGCCCGCAACGCTGGGATGGCACCGTGGCCGGCAAAAGCGTCAATATCAGCTTTCCTTTGTTCGGTTGGCGCGCGGAGGGGGACCGGAACCCACAATGGCGCAGGCCCTACTCAACCCGCGACATCAATCGGGCGGTTACAGGCGAAACCCATTCGCCGGATTATCCGCCAAGGGGCACCATATATTGCTGGGTCGCCCGAGCAGTCTATGGCGAGGATGACCCGAACTGGATGCTTTTCCGTTCCTGGATGCTTGAGGATGCACCCAAATGGCTGCGTGCACTCTACATAAGTAAGGGCGAACGTGTCGGCCGGTGGATCGCACCGCACCGTCGATTGAAATCTGTGGTCCGCCGCTGGATGGATGCACGAATCGCCAGTCATCTGGAGCGAAGACGCCAAACTCGCCTCTAAGCCCGCAAGGTCATACTTAACCTATTCGCTCATCCGAGCAGGTCCTCGCAAGCATCGACGACCGTTCCAAGCGCATCGGCCGAAGGGCGTGCGAGGATGCTTTGCGCGCAGACCGAGGCACGGTGCCCATATTCCGAATCGCTGATCAATCTGTCGATTTGAGCGGCAACCGTGGACGCATCTACGTTGTCGATGATGGTGGAAGACACGCCCAATCCATCCAGCGCGGCCGCAGCGGAACGTTTTTCCAGATCATGTGGCAACGTCAGCTGCGGCCGGCCCGCCGCAAGAGCGGCATGTGCCATCCCCAACGATCCGTGACTTACGACCGCAGCACAACTCGGCAAGGTGTTGGCGAGGTCTGCAGGTTCTTCTAGAACAGCTACGCCGCGCGCCGCCAGGAATTCGGCAATTCGACCGTTGTCGCCGCGGACGTGACACGATATGTCGGCGTCGGCCAATGCCAGGCCGGCTGCGATCTCTTCAATCTCGGGGTGGTCGGTTGCCAGATACGCATAGACCGAGCGACTTGGCGGCGACGGGCGGTAGGGTGGCAGTTGCCCCATTGGTCCAAGCACTTGTTCGTTCCGCTGACTATCATAGGGATCGAGTTCCGGCAGCGTCAGCACCGCACGAAACTCCGCCGCGAAGAGACCCGGCAATGATGGCGGTGCAGGGCGACCTCGTCGATCCTGGACTTCGCATACCGCCTCCAGCAACCGCGCCTCGGGAGCCAATGCGTCCCGCCCTGGCTGCAAAATCGGAAATCCCGGCAAATCGTGCGGTGGCATCGCAAAGCCATTCCCGACCAGGACGGTCGGTATCGATCCGTATGCGGCCAGAGCCGCGGTCGGGCTGTGGTCAGCAACGATCAGGTCGGGCGCGATGATATCGAACAGGTCCTGCCAAGCTTGCACCATCAGCATAAGCGCCGGCACGCTCTCGAAACCGTTCAGAACCAGTAAGTCCGCGTAGCTGGACGGCTCGTCGCTGCGCCGGCCGGGCCAGACCGGCGCCTGTACGACAGGAAAACCGACGCGGCGCAGAGACAGGCTTGCATGCAGCATATCGGCCATCGAGCAGACGATGGAGTGCCCGCGTCCCGCTAGTGCTGCGCCAATAGGCAGCAGCGCCGATACGTGCCCGAAACCGGCACCCAGTTGGTTGATCAGAAGAACTGTTTTTGCGTCACCGGGCAACGGACGCCAACCCAGTGTGTTAGCGGCTGAGCTCGCGCATGGCGCGGTCGAGACCGTCGAGGGTGAGCGGAAACATTCTACCCTCCAGAAGCTGGGAGAACATGTCGATCGAAGGCGTGTATTTCCAATACTTCTCGGGCACCGGATTGAGCCACACGGCTTTGGAATAAACCTCCGTGAGACGCCGCATCCAGGCTTCCCCCGGCTCGGGATTGAAATGTTCCACGCTACCGCCCGGATAGACGATCTCGTACGGGCTCATGGAAGCATCGCCGACAAACACCACCTTGTAGTCGGCCGAATAGGTGTGCATCACCTGATAGGTGTCGATTTTCTCCGCGTGGCGGCGGCGGTTGTCGCGCCATACCGATTCGTAAACGCAGTTGTGGAAATAGTAATACTCAAGATGTTTGAACTCGGTGCGGGCGGCCGAAAACAGCTCTTGGCAGACGCGCACATGCGGGTCCATCGAGCCGCCTGCGTCCAGGAACAGGAGAACCTTCACCGCATTGTGTCGCTCCGGCACCATGCGGATGTCGAGCCAGCCCTGCTTTGCGGTCGAACGGATTGTATCGGGCAGGTCAAGCTCGTCGGCCGCTCCTTCGCGGGCGAAGCGGCGCAGGCGGCGTAACGCGACCTTGATGTTGCGCGTACCGATCTCGACCGAATCGTCGAGGTTCTTGTATTCGCGCTTGTCCCATACTTTGACCGCGCGACCTTGACGCCCCTCTTCCTGGCCGATGCGCACGCCTTCGGGATTGTACCCATAAGCACCGAATGGCGAGGTGCCTGCCGTGCCGATCCACTTGTTGCCGCCTTCGTGGCGGCCCTTCTGTTCTTCAAGACGCTTCTTCAGCGTCTCCATCAGTTTGTCCCATCCCCCGAGAGCCTCGATCTCCGCCTTCTCTTCCTCGGTCAACATCTTCTCGGCCAAAGCCTTCAGCCAGTCTTCTGGGATGTCCTCCGTGCCGAAAATATCGGACAGGTATTCCAGTCCCTTGAAGACATGCCCGAACACCTGATCGAACTTGTCGATATTGCGCTCGTCCTTCACCAGCGCGGAGCGGGAGAGATAGTAGAAATGGTCGACCGAATATCCCGCCACCCCCTGCTTCATGGCCTCAAGCAGAGTCAGGTATTCCTTCAGCGAAACCGGCACCTTCGCTTTGCGCAGTTCTAGGAAGAAATCGACGAACATGGCTGCCTGCTCCGGTCTAGTTCTGTCCGCGCTTGGCCATGAAAATAAGGCGCTCGAAAGTATGCACGTCCTGCTCGTTCTTCAGCAGTGCACCGTGCAGCGGTGGGATGATCGTTTTCATGTCGCCTGACTTGAGTGCCTCGGGCGGAATGTCCTCCACGACCAGAAGCTTGATCCAGTCGATCAGTTCGGACGTGGTTGGCTTCTTCTTTAGGCCCGGCACGTCGCGGATATTGAAGAAACAGTTCAGCGCCTCGCGCAGCAGCGATTTCTTCAGCCCCGGATGATGCACCTCGATGATGGCTTCCATCGTCTCGCGCTCAGGGAATTGGATGTAATGGAAAAAACAGCGGCGCAAGAAAGCGTCCGGTAATTCCTTCTCGTTGTTGGAGGTGATGATCACGATCGGGCGATGATCGGCCTTGATGGTCTGCTGCGTCTCGTAGACGTAGAATTCCATCCGGTCGAGCTCGAGCAGCAGATCGTTCGGAAACTCGATATCGGCTTTGTCGATCTCATCGATCAAGAGCACCGGCTGGACATCGCTGGAAAACGCTTCCCAGAGCTTGCCCTTGACGATGTAGTTGCCGATGTCGTGCACCCGTTCGTCGCCGAGCTGCGAATCACGTAGACGCTTGACGGCATCGTATTCGTAGAGCCCGTGCTGGGCTTTGGTCGTCGACTTGATGTGCCATTCGAGCAAAGGTTTGTTCAGGCTCTCGGCGATCTCATGAGCGAGGATCGTTTTCCCGGTCCCGGGCTCGCCCTTGATGAGGAGGGGACGCTCGAGCGCGATGGAAGCATTGACCGCGACCATCAGATCCTCGGTTGCGATATAGGAGTCGGTGCCTTGAAACTTCATGATGCTGGCCTGGCCTCGAAGCTGATTACGTGGTTGGGCGCTCAAGATCCAAATGAGTTCCGCGAGCGCCCTTTAGGGCTGCTCCGAGCGCGAATCGCCCGGACTTTAGAACAATGGCCCCGCGGATCAAACCCATCTGGGCCGGTCAGGGCATTAACCATATGTGTGGCCTCAAGGATTTTCGTCGTCGTTGGACCTGGGCGAAACTCCGTAGCCGGCACGAACCGCCCGCACCACCGCATCCATATGAAATGCGCCCGCTTCGCGGGGATATGCGTAGTCCCGGCCCACCGGACAAGCTCGCCTTGCGAGGCAACCGCGTTCCTGGCAATTGGTTCCGTCCGCGCTCACTACATGGCCGACGCATGCTTGCGCATTGAACCGGTCCGGGCCGAAGGCATCGGCCGGACATACGCTCAAACAGGGACGTTTGGCGCAGCTATCGCAGGGACTTAGGGCGTCGGCACGAGGCGGCAATGCGAAGCGTTCGCCAAATAACAAGGCTGCCCGATAGACATGCCAAAGGCCGTATTCTGGATGGATCATTATTCCGATAGGCGAGCGGTAGACCGGCTCCACTCGCATGGCCCAATCCTGAATCGGCGGGAAGTCGGGGCCACGGTTCGGCAACACAAGATCGCATGTCAATCCGCTGACCAACTGCTCCAAGATCGGATTGAGCCAGTTGTCGAGCGGATTGCGTCCTTCCCGGCCAGGCACGGCATCGCTGAAGGCGCGCCAAAGGTCACCGCCGGCATTACCAATTAGCAATACGGTCTCCGCGGTCCGACCGTCTTGCAATATCGGCACACGGTCGGAAGGCTCGGGATGAAACCCGCCGCGCAGAATTAGGCCGGTTCCGTTCAGTGATCGACCAATGCTGTCAAATGGATTGTCGGATGGGACCACGCTGGACCTCGATGTCGCCTATCGGCCGACCGCTGCCAACAAATGTGCGTTAACGGCGCACGCCACCGACAATATCGGAGCACATCACGCCGCGTCGCCCAGCGCAGCCTCGATAGCCGCCAAGGCCGCTTCCGTCTTGCCGCCGTCGGGACCGCCGGCCTGGGCCATGTCGGGTCGCCCGCCCCCGCCTTTGCCGCCTAGGGCAGCGGCACCAATGCGGACTAATTCGACGGCATTCACTTTGTCGCTAAGATCGTCGGTCACACCCACAACCAGAGAGGCCTTGCCCTCGACTGCGGTGGCCAGGGCGACCACGCCGGAGCCCATTTTTCGCTTCAGGTCGTCGGCAAGCGACTTCAATTCCCTTGCCGGTACGTCGGTCAGGCTGCGCGCCGCGAAACTGACCCCGTTCAAATCCTTGATCTCCGGGCCGGCCGCCGCGGCGCCACCACCGGCTGCGAGTGCCCGTTTGGCATCCGCCAGCTCGCGTTCCAGCCGCCGGCGCTCATCCACCAATCCGGCAAGCCGCTCGCCGAAGTCGTTGCGGCCGACTTTGAGTGCCGCGGCCGCCTCGGCCATCGCGGTATCGGACTTGCGGAGATAGTCCTCTGCTGCCTCGCCCGTCAGCACCTCGATCCGCCGCACGCCAGCCGCCACCGAGCTTTCTGCGACGATTTTGAAAAGCCCGATATCTCCCGTGCGCCCCACATGGGTGCCGCCGCACAGTTCGGTTGAATAAAAGTCGCGCTCGTCATCTTCGCCCATGGACAGTACGCGGACTTCGTCGCCGTATTTTTCGCCGAACAGGGCCAACGCGCCGGCCTCGATCGCGGCATCAGGCTCCATCAGGCGGGTCAATACTTCGGAGTTTCTCCGGATCCGATTGTTGACGTCGCGTTCGACGTCGGCCAGTTCATCGGCCGTCACCGGCTTGGGGTGGCTGAAATCGAAGCGCATGCGATCGGGGCCGACGAGGGAGCCTTTTTGGGTCACATGGTCGCCCAAGCGACGCCGCAATGCTTCGTGCGCCAAATGGGTGACAGAGTGATTCGCCCGGATACGCAAGCGGCGTACACCGTCAACCCGCAGTTCCACCGCATCGCCGACCCGGATTTCGCCCTTGATCATCTTAGCTTTGTGTACGTGAAGCGTCTCAGCCCGCTTTTTCACGTCAGCGACCGCTGCCTCCACACCTTCGGCGGAAAACAGACTACCGGTATCGCCAACTTGACCGCCCGATTCCGCGTAGAACGGCGTTTGGTTGACTATGATCTCCACATCGGTTCCCGCCGTCGCACTGGCAACTTCCGAACCATTCACAACGAGCGCGACGATCTGACCTTCCGCCATTTCCGCGTCATAGCCAAGGAATTCGGTCGCACCGACTTTCTCCCGCATCTCGAACCAAATCGTATCGTCCGCTGCCTCACCTGACCCACGCCAGGCCCTTCTGGCCGCTTCGCGTTGGGCATCCATCGATGTCTCAAATCCGTCCGTGTCGACGGAACGCCCCTGCCCTCGAAGAATGTCCTCGGTCAAATCGAGTGGAAAGCCGAAGGTATCGTAAAGTCGGAACGCGACATCGCCCGCCAAGGCCTGGCCTTCGCCAAGTTTGTCGGTTTCGTCTTCCAGCAACTTCAGCCCACGCTCCAATGTCGTCCTGAAACGGGTTTCCTCCAATCGTAAGGTCTCGGTCATCAACGCTTCCGCTCGAACAAGCTCCTGAAAATGCTGGCCCATGGAACGGACCAGAACAGGCACCAGACGATGCATCAACGGATCGCGGGCGCCCAGCATGTGAGCGTGGCGCATGCCGCGACGCATGATCCGGCGCAGAACATAGCCGCGACCCTCGTTTGACGGCAGAACGCCGTCGGCAATCAGGAAACAGCAGGCCCGCATGTGATCAGCGATGACCCGGTGCGAGACCGCGCGCGGACCATCGGGCGGCGTGTCCGTTGCCTCAGCCGAGGCCTCGATCAGACTTCGCAGCAAATCGATCTCGTAGTTGTCGTGCGTGCCTTGAAGCACCGCCGTCATCCGCTCCAACCCCATGCCGGTGTCGATCGAGGGGCGCGGCAGGGACACCCGCTCGCCTGGTGCTGACTGTTCGAACTGCATGAAGACGAGATTCCAGATCTCGATGAACCTGTCGCCATCCTCGTCCGGGCTGCCCGGAGGCCCACCGGGGATGGTGTCGCCGTGGTCAAAAAATATCTCAGAGCACGGACCGCACGGACCGGTATCGCCCATGGCCCAGAAATTGTCGCTGGTGGCGATACGGATGATCTTGGACTCCGGAAGACCCGCGATTTTCTTCCAAAGATCGAAGGCCTCATCGTCATCTGCGTAAACAGTCGCGATAAGACGGTCGGCCGGCAACCCGAACTCCTTCGTGATCAGGTTCCAGGCAAGCTCTATGGCCACATCCTTGAAATAGTCGCCAAAGGAGAAATTACCCAACATCTCAAAGAAGGTGTGATGGCGAGCGGTATAACCGACATTCTCAAGGTCGTTGTGCTTACCGCCGGCTCGGACGCATTTCTGCGAGGTCACGGCCCGGGCGTAGTCCCGTTTCTCCGCACCAGTGAACACATTCTTGAATTGGACCATGCCGGCATTGGTGAAGAGCAGCGTCGGATCGTTCCGAGGCACCAATGGCGAAGACGCGACAATCTCGTGGCCGTGCTGCCCGAAATAGTCGAGGAACGCGGCGCGTATCTCGTTGGCGGTAGTCATGTCGGTCTATTTATGAACCCCGGATGCAGTCGCAAAGGCCCAGCATCGAATACCAATCAATCGGATGCCAATACGGCCCTGTTTATCTCTTGCCCGGTGCGCTGTCCACAAACGCGCCGGGCGCGCAACTGGTGCGCGCCCGATCACTCCGTCCAACAAGCCTTGGCACTGGAGCCGGTCCTGTAGATCTCCGGCCGGCTATTCAGGCTTAGCTTCCTCGCCCTGTCCGTCCGGCGCTTCATCTTCTTCTTCCGCGGGTCCTGCCAGCATGGCATCGGCCACCAGACCGGCATTGCTTCGGATCGCCGCCTCGACCTCGTTCGCAATATCGGGATTTTCAGCCATGAAGTTCTTGGCGTTCTCGCGGCCCTGCCCGATACGCTGGTCGCTGTATGAGAACCAGGCCCCGGATTTTTCCACGATGCCGGCCTGAACGCCCAGGTCCAGCAATTCGCCCATCTTGGAAATACCCCGGCCGTACATGATGTCGAATTCCACCACCTTGAACGGCGGCGCCATCTTGTTCTTGACCACCTTGACGCGGGTTTGGTTGCCGACCACCTCGTCGCGGTCCTTGATCGCCCCGATACGACGGATGTCGAGGCGAACAGAGGCATAGAACTTGAGCGCGTTGCCGCCGGTTGTGGTTTCGGGGCTGCCGAACATCACGCCGATCTTCATTCTGATCTGATTGATGAAGATCACAAGCGTGTGCGAGCGTGCAATCGAGCTGGTGAGCTTGCGCAGCGCCTGGCTCATCAAGCGGGCGTGGAGACCGACATGGGTGTCGCCCATCTCGCCCTCAAGCTCCGCGCGCGGCACCAGCGCGGCAACTGAATCGACGACCAAGACGTCGATGGCGCCGGATCGTACCAACGTGTCTGCGATTTCCAATGCCTGCTCGCCGGCATCGGGTTGGGAGATCAGCAATTCGTCAATATCCACGCCCAGCCTGCGGGCATAGGCCGGATCGAGCGCATGCTCGGCATCGACGAAGGCGCAAGTTCCGCCCTTCTTCTGGGCCTCGGCGATTGCATGCAGGGCCAGCGTCGTTTTGCCCGAGCTTTCCGGTCCGTAGATCTCCACCACGCGTCCGCGCGGCAGTCCACCGATTCCGAGCGCTATGTCGAGTCCCAGCGAGCCTGTGGAAACAACTTCAACATCGGCCGCTTGGTCGTTCTGGCCGAGCCGCATGATCGAGCCTTTGCCGAAGGCTCGCTCGATCTGGCTGAGCGCCGAGTCCAGTGCTTTTTCGCGATCCATTGTGTCCTGTTCGACGAGCCGAAGTGCGGATTGTGCCATGGGATGTCCTTCTTATTTCACAGGGGGTGTTGCGATGCAACGCGCCCCTTGCTGCCATGCCGATTGTCAGTTTGTACCGCAAATGTTCGCGTTCTACAAGTGTTCTTTTTTCGAAGCTGGCAACCGCGGTAAGGCAGCCCCTTGCGGTGCAGCGCGGCGCGTTCGCATAATGCCGCTCCGAGGCGCGCCCGAGGGTCGCCCCATTTCAGCGGTAGTCGATACGCCTTGAAACGTCCTCCGAGAGAACTCCAGGTATTTAGCCTGTCCGCGCTCGACCTCTTCGCCTCGGCGATGGGGACCTTCATCCTGATTTCCGTTGTTTTGTTCCCCTATTATCTCAAGAACCAGAGCCTGATCCGCACGATGATGAAGCAGTCGGGCAAGATTGAGACCCTGAAGAAACGCATCAAGTCGGCCGCGGGCGAGGAAAGAGCGGCAAAGGCGGCGGCCAAGAAGGCCCGAGACGAGGCAAAGAAATGGCGCGCCCAGACGCCAAAGATTGGTGGCCCGATGAAGTTGCCCAAGGGCGGTAAGAATTCCAAGTCGCTTGAATTTGCCAAAGGGTGCTGGCGGACCGATCCTTACCGGCACAGCCCGCGCCACAAACCAGGCGTATCGCAGTACTGTTTCGACAAGAAGGGCAAAGGCAACATGTTCTACTTCCGCACGACGGAAGCCTTCGCCTGCGCCGCTTACGCGACCATCCAACGAACCGGCGAGTTGATCAGCATCCAGGACAGCGAAGCTCGCTGCAATATCGATCAAAAGGACAAAGGCGTCTGGACCGCCGACAAGCTCGAATGCCGTCCTGACGCCTCAGGAATAGTGTGGTGTCAGGGAAACGCCGGACCGGACGCCCGTTGGCGCGTAAGGCTGCACAAGCAATGACCCATAGACATCCGAAATCCAGCGCCAACACGGAAGCGCAGGCGTCATGAAACTCAAGGATCGCACGCTCAACGTCTTCTCGATCTCGGCGCTCGACCTATTCGCCTCGGCGATGGGGACTTTCATCTTGATCGCGGTGGTGCTGTTTCCCTACTACCTCAACACCAAGAATGCCGGCGCCGAGGCCAAACGCCAGGCGGCCGAAATCGAGTCGCTACAGCGGCGTGCGGCCCAAGCCAAGGCGAAAGCCGCCAAAGCCAAGCAGGAGGCCGCCAAGGCCAAAGCTGAGGCGGAAAAGGCCAAACGCGCAGCTCAAGAAGCCAAGAATCGCGGCAGCGGCACCATGACGGCGCCCAAGAGCCAGGGCGACAAGACATTGAAGTTCGCCGTCGGCTGCTGGCGCACCGACCCCTTCCGCCATAGCGCCGCACAGAGACCTGGGGTCTCGCAATACTGCTTCGATAAGAACGGCAAGGGCAATCTGCTCTTCTATCGCGAGCTGCGGCGCGAAATGTGTGGTTCCTTCGCAACGATCAAGCGCAACGGGGCGCTGATCCTGATCAAAGATTCCGATTCCAGGTGTCACACCGGTACGCGCGACAACGGCGGCTGGTGGGCCGACCACCTGACATGCCAGCCCAACCCAGCTGGAGAGGTGATTTGCCGCGGTCAATCGCGGATCGGCAGCCGGGTCAATCGCTGGGAGGTGCGCCTCCACCGCCAGTAGCCACGGCTGCCTTGACGCGCCAACCGATCAGTCCACGTAGGTCAGCGGCAGTGCCGTCGTCGACTTGATCTTCTCCATCGCAAAGCTGGAGCTTACATCGGACAAATCGGCCGCCTTGATCAGTCGCTTGTAGACAGCGTCGAAGCCGGCGATGTCCGGCACCACCACGCGGAGCAGATAATCGATATCTCCGCTCATGCGATAGAATTCTACGACCTCATCGATCCCGGCAATCGCTTTCGCGAATTTCTCCAGCCATTCATAGTTGTGTTGATTGGTTTTGACGCGCACGAATACCGTCGTGCCGACGTTCAGTTTCTCAGCATCGAGCAGTGCCACGCGCTGGGTGATAACGCCGGCCTTTTCTAGATTTTGGATCCGGCGCCAGCACGGGGTCGGCGACAGGCCTACGATATCCGCCACCTCAGCCACCGACATAGTTGCGTCCCTCTGAAGTGAGCGCAGAATTTTCTTATCTATGCTGTCCATAGAAATTTATTCCTGATTTCGGCATGTTTCGGGGATTATTTTCTGCTAACAGTTAAAATCGCGCAAGGATCGAAAATCAAATTTTATCCAACTTCGGCTAGTATCGCGCTTCCCTCATCGTTAGATAAAGCGAAATCATCATGTTGAAACGGCTGTTCACGGCACACCCGCAATCTGTCGGGGAAAGCTATACGGAGCATTTTTCAGTGGCATCCTGGTACGGCGTCCGGCTATTGGGCGCGGGGCTGGCCTGCATGGTCCACGCAGTACTGCCGTTTCTCTGCCTGCGCACCGGCAGTGCGACCATCGAACACCTGCATAGCCACATGACCGGCCGACTGGGGCCGCTCGAACGGACAAAATCGGACACCTCTGCTGCCGCAACCGCGCAGGTTAGCGAAGGCTAGGCAATCCCACTGTTTGAGCTTGGTTAGATTGCCGGGCAGAAGGGCTGCTTTTTCGAAGGCTCAACATCCACCGACAGTGAGATCATCGCCGGTCAACGAACCGAGGGGCCTTGACGCTCGATTCGAACTCCTGAGCCAAGGAGCCGGTCTCCAACACTTCGACTGTGGACCGCACCTCAAAGACTTTCCGAACAGCGTCCACTACCTGCTGGTCGATCGTCGCCCGGTCGACATCGGACGACACCTCAATGCCGACAAAGAGCGTATCGAGATCGTTCACGGTCCTCGCTTCAACCTTGAAGTCATTCACTTCCGGCACCCGAAACATAAAATCCTCGAATTCCGCGTGGTTGATATTGACCCCACGCACCTTCCAGAAGCCGGCTGTACGGTGGGCGTGTCGCATCACGGGAAACACGGCGTATGGCCCTTCCAGGGTCGTTTCGTGCGTGATCCTCACGATGTCGCCTGATGACCACCGCAGGAACGGCGTCGCGTTGTTGATGAAGAGCGGGGTGATCACCATTAGGCCTGGCTCACCGTCGGGAACAGGCAATCCCGTTTCTTCGTCCACGACTTCAAACACGGCTTGATCCGTCCATATGTGAAATCCTTCATGGACATAGCTGTCGCCGCCCAAGATACCGATCTCGGTCATGCCGAAAAGGTCGTGGACCTCCGCACCCCACATGCGTTCAAGCTTTTCGCGCTTCGCTGCAGACAGGGCCTCGGCGCCGACCATGACCTTGCGGACGCTGTGGCTCGCCAGATCGATGCCTTTGGCCGCGGCCATATTCGCCAGATGCAGGCCGTAGCTTGGCATGCCCATCCAGATCGTCGGACGTTCGCGCAACACCAGTTCCAATTGGGTTTCGCTCGGCGTATTTGCGCCCGAGCCGGCCCACATCATGCCGATGCCGAGATGGGCTGCGCTGCGCGCCCACAGATGGCCAGCCGGGTGCACGCCAAGTGGAAACGACATGTGGCATACATCCGCCATCCCTGCCCCGGCCAGCGCCCAACAACGGCATAGCTGCACGAAGGCGTGCTCCATGTCAGTTTGCGTCCGGCCATAAAAGAGGGGCACGCCGGTGGCACCGCCCGAACGCCAGTACTCGGCGGTTTCAGACGCCGGCGCGATCAAGAATTGATCTGCGAAATTATCGACGCCAATTTTTCGGAGCGTCTCTTTGTCGAGGATTGGAACCTTGGCCCATTCCTCGGGATCGTCGAGGCGCTCGGGATCGATATTGTCGAGGCGGCCTCGATACCATTTGGCCTTTTTTGCCTTGGCCAGCGCCTCAGGTTTTCTGGCGCTTTGGATGCGGGTTATGTCTTCTCTCGAGGTGGGCAAACCGAGATCTATTGGATCAAATATCCCCATAACAAGCGTCAAAATCCCTCTACTGATCGAGCCTTAACCCAGGACACTGCGTATCCATAGTTTTCGGGCCTCACAAAACTGCTGAGCAAAGCCCGACGCCTGGTTTCATGGCGTTTGTCATGGTGTTAATCCGCTTGAGACCGAGTGAATGAAACCACCAATTCATCTGGTGCAAATGAGCGTCCAATCGTAGTTGGAAGTGCCAGGTCGCAAGGCTTTCCTGTAAAACCAGACTTTCTTCGCTCCAGCTCCGTTGAGCACACCGCTTGAATGGGTGAAAGTTTGCGAGCGCACCCAGCGTTGGATCGATCCCGATTTACCCCGGCCGCTCCAGGTTCGCCCTCCGCCCTCCGCATAAACGTAAACGACCCGGGAACGCGTGGCCAACTGCCGGGAAATCCGGCCGCCACGATCGACGCGGATCCACCCTCGGGATACCCAGCGACCAGTATCGGATCGCACGACATACGCCACATAGACACGTTTTACCCGGTTGCACTTGTTGATGATCGTCAAGCGGAGGCTTCGGCCTGTTCCTTGACCACCGCCCGCTGATTCCCGGGCGCGCTCAAGGGCTTGGCGTCTTGCCAGTTCTGCCCGGCGCCGAGCCTTTTCGGCCTTGCGTCGCTTTTCAGCCTGCTCGACGATCTGGCGTTCAGTGGCCAAGCGTGCGTCAACCGAACGGCCGGCATCCTGATTGGCTTCGTACCACAACCAACCGCCGGCCCCGGCGGATATGGCTATCAGGACGCCCAAGCCCCCCGCGACCCAGGTCAACGCTTTCCCGGCGCCGCGTTGGCCCGGCGGTGGCGGCGCGGTCGTTACTGCAGCCGAACCATGCCCAGACCCGCCCGTCATGGCGTGACCCGCCGCCGACGCCATTGTGACATCGTGGCCAGACCGGATTTCAGTCGCCGAACTGTCGGAGGCCGTCGCAGCGATTGTTGCACCGCCAGCGCTGACGGCCGTTGCCTGTGGAACCGGTTGGCCGGTCAGCGCCGCGGACCACTCTGCGATGCTCTGTGGCCGTGCCTTGGCGTCAGCCCGTACCGCCCAGTCGATTGCCGACAGGAACGCTGGGCTGTAATCGCCTTTGGCGGCGGTCGCGGCGGGTACGTAGGGATCGTCTTCGATACGCTCGACCGCATCGGGCGGGCGACTGCCCGTTGCCGCCCGGTAGGCCGTGGCGCCCAGCGCATAAATATCGGTCGCGGCGCTCTGTTTGCCGCGCACGGAATACTGCTCCATTGGCGCATAGCCAACGCTGACCACCGCGGTCATGCTTCGGCTCTTGGCGCCCAGGGCCTGGCGGGCTGCGCCGAAATCGATCAGGACCGGCGAACCGTCGTGGCGGATATAGATGTTGGCTGGCTTGATATCGCGGTGCAGGAATCCGGCCCGATGAACCTGATCCAGTCCGTCCAGGATCGGCAGTATGATGCCCTTGATACGCGCCTCGCTCAGAGTGCCCTCACGGTCAACGATATCCTGCAGACTATCTCCGTCCTCATATTCCATTATCAAATAGGCGGTTCCATTCGCCTCCATGAGGCGGTGAACCGGGATAATGTTTGGATGGCGGAAATTGACGAGCGTGCGCGCCTCGTCGCGAAACCGTTCTAGGCCATACTCGAAATCGTCTAAATCCGTGGAACTGACGGGATGGATCGTACTGCCATTTTCGCCACGGACGGCCAGATCGCGCGGCAGGAACTCCTTGATTGCAACTTTGCGATCAAGCGTCTTCTCCTGGGCGAGGTAGGTGATCCCGAAACCGCCGGCACCAAGGATCCCTTCGATGACATAGTCATCAAGCTGGTGACCTTGGGGTAGCGCGTTGCGGTGCTCTTTTGACATGAGAACGACCCTCGGAGGCCCTTTGATGGTGCGTCTGCCCGAGCCAACTTGTTCCACAGGCTAGTGACCCAAGACGGACAGAGCAACCCGGCATCGCGCGGAATTTGGCAGTCCGGGGTCATCTGAACCTACCCGCAAGCCAACGGCTCACACACCCGGCCACAGATCGCACCAAAGGCGCTATATTGCATGAGGATTTGCCGCGTCGCCGCTACATTTAGCCTGAAATTTAGGAGCCACCCTTTATGAGATATGATTTCCGCAAGGGCCTGCCGGACGATCACCGGACGGTGTCATACGGCGCAGGAGAGCCAATTTTCAGCGACCATGACCCTGGCGATTGCATGTATGTCGTTCAAGACGGCTACGTGGAGATCCGCCTAGGTACCGGCGTTCTCGAATCGGTATCGGCAGGCGGTATTTTGGGCGAGATGGCGCTAATCGATGACGGCCCGCGCAGCGCCGACGCCGTCGCCGCCGGCGACTGTACGGTCGTACCGATCGACCAGAGCGCCTTCCTGTCACTGGTTGGCGAAACACCCAGTTTTGCGTTGGAGGTGATGCGGGTTTTGGTTCGGCGCCTGCGCGACATCAATGAAAAACTTTGACCGTCCGATGTGCAATCGTCCTCAGCTGGCTGCCATCACCTTTTTCACCGTGCCCGCGAGCTGATTGAGGCTGAACGGCTTCGGTAAAAAGTGGATGTCCGCCGATTGATCCAGTTTTTTCCGGAAGGCATCCTCCGCGTATCCCGATATACAAATGACTTTTATCTCCGGTCGCGTTTCACGCACTTCGCGAATCAAGGCGGGACCATCCATCTGCGGCATCACGACGTCCGTGATCAGAAGGTCGACCTCACCGTCCCGGCTGCCCAGAACGTCAATGGCCGACTCGCCGCTTTTCGCCTCCAGAACGGTATATCCCTTGTCGCGGAGCGCGCGGGCGCTGAACATGCGGACCGCATCCTCGTCCTCAACCAGTAGTACAGTGCCGACACCGGTCAAGTCGCGCGCGCCGTCTTTGGCGCCGGCCTCCGTGCTGGCTTCGTCGGCCGCCGCGTCGGCCTCGTGCCGCGGCAAGAAGACGCCGAACTTGGCGCCCTGCCCGGGCGCGCTATCGACAAAGACGAACCCGCCGGTTTGCTTGACGATGCCATAGACCGTCGAGAGGCCCAGCCCGGTCCCGGAGCCGACTTCCTTGGTCGAAAAGAACGGCTCGAAGATACGGCCTTGATGCTCTTTGGGAATGCCGACACCTTCGTCAACCACCTCGATCAGCACATAGTCGCCGGGCGCCAGCATCTCGTGGCCATGGCGCTCAGGCGCGTCCGGCGACACATTCTTCGTGCGGATCGTCACGGTACCGCCATTGGGCATCGCGTCGCGGGCATTGACGACCAGGTTGATAATCACCTGTTCGATCTGGCCCTGATCGCATCGAATAGGGCCAAGGTCGCGGCCATGGACCAGTTCAAGACGGATGTTCTCACCAACAAGTCGGCGCAGGAGATGGGTGAGTTCGGCCAAGACGTCGGTGACGTTCAACACTTTCGATTTCAGCGTCTGTTGGCGCGAAAAGGCGAGCAGTTGGCGAACCAGATTGGCGGCACGGTTGGCGTTCTGTTTGATCTGCATGATGTCAGCGAAGGATTGCTCGCCGGGCTTGTGGCGCAACAGCAGCAAGTCACAGAAGCCGATCATGGCGGTCAGCAGGTTGTTGAAATCATGGGCGACGCCGCCAGCAAGCTGGCCAACCGCCTGCATTTTTTGGGACTGTGCGAATTGAACCTCAAGTTTGCGCTGGTCGGTGGTGTCGAGGCAGTGCGCGATGACCCCACCACCGCGCGATGTCTGACCGTCGATCCGATTGAGGAAAACCGCTACGGTCAACTCCGACTGACCCGCTGGCGTCACGTCGAATGGTATCTCCAACTGTTCTCCGGCGACCACGCGAGCAATGCTCGAAACCAATTCAGCCCTGCCCTCGTTGGAAACCAGCGCGGCAATCTCCTGGCCCTGAACTTCGGTGCGACCGCGGCTCGCGAACTGCCGTAGGAATGTACGATTGCTCTGATCAATACGGCCATCCATGTCCAAGAGCGCGATGCCGACGGGAGCATCTTCGAACAATCGTTTGAACTGTTGTTCTGACCATTGAAGCGCCGCCACCATTTCGCGTTCTGGCGTAAGATCACGGACCACCGAGCGGGTGCGCAGCCCACCTCGCTCGGTCGATACAATGCTTTGACTGATATGCGCTTCCAGTGTGCGACCGTGAACACCGCTCAGCTTGACCTCTCCGGCGCGTCGGCTGCCGTCACCGCCAAACGAATCGTAAGGAACCGCGTTCCCATCGATTTCTCCGACGACAAAGTCGTGTAGTTTCCGGCGGCCGGTTAGGATCGCCTCCGGTGTCGTATCGAGCCAGTTCGCCAAAGTGTGGTTGACGAAGATAAAGCGACCATCTCCATCGACCGAATAAAACCCAACCGGAGCATTCTCCAGGAAATCGACCAGCTTTTCCTGCTCCTCCCGGATGATCTGCTCCATTTCCATCCGCGACGTGGTGTCTTCTATGCGTAGGACGACGTGGCCGGGGAACCCCGCGAGCGGCAAAGCCTCGATGCTACGCCATTCGCGACGCCCTGATTGATCTGGGATTTGGATCTCTGCATGACCCGGCGTTCCGCTGGCGGCAAGGGCCTGCAGCGTGTCGATCTCCGCTAAAGCGTCGGGATTGTCGGCCAGTTGCCGCCGCATGGCTTCCAACGCCGATCGTTGATCACTCGTGAACATTTCGGTGAACGCCGAGTTCGCATAAATCGGCATACCGTCAGGACCGACGATCACCCGTGGAGCGCGCAGGGATTCGTAGGCGCCGAGAACCACTTCAAGGACCTCGCCCTCTTGTCGGCGGGTCCGCACCACTTGAATGAGCGCAGCTACAAACACCGTCCCCGGCAGAGCGATCGCCAAGGCGGCCTGCCATGCCGGCGACATTCCGGCGGCATTGTAACGAAAAAGGAGAAATCCGGCAGATGCCGAAACGGCGACCGTGGCCGCGCTATAGATTACCATCATAGCCCAGCTGGAGCGCCGGCGCGGACGGGATGCTGCCACGATACGCGTCTCATCCGACGCGACCTCGGCAGGCGTTTTTTGGAAGTTTGGTTTTTCTTCGTCAGGCATCTCTGTTGAATTCACCGTATCGCGCCACAAGAGTTTTGTCGCAGTCTTCGTTTTTATTGCCAAGCGCTAAATGTTCAGGCTGGCATTTTCCGTCCTTTCAGACGGAAGACATAACTAATGATCTCCGCCACTGCCTTGTAGTGTTCGGCTGGGATCTCGTCTTCCAACTCAACGCTGGCAAATAGGGCACGGGCCAATGGGGGGTTTTCCACCAGCGGCACGTCGTGCTCGCGAGCCATATCTCTGATGCGCTCGGCCACAGCATCGACGCCCTTGGCGATCAGGCGCGGCGCAGGCATCTCTTGCGGGTTGTATTTCAGAGCGACGGCGAAATGGGTCGGATTGGTGATCACGACATCGGCTTCAGGAACCGATGCCATCATGCGCCGCCGCGCGCGCTCGGTCCGGATTTGGCGAAGTCGCGCCTTGACCTGTGGGTCGCCTTCCGATTGCTTCAACTCGTCCTTGATCTCCTGGCGGCTCATTCGCATCGACTTCATATGCTCAAAGCGCTGGTAGAGGAAATCGATCACCGCAATGACGGTCATAACGGCCAGCACACCGATAAAGAGCCGTACAGCCAATGACTGCAGCATGGTCATGACGCCGCTGATCGGCAGTGTCGTGATAATCGGCAGCTGATCGAATATCGGCAAGAAGAGCATCGTCACGACCGCGCCCACGACCGTGAGTTTGAGTATGCCCTTCACAAATTCGGCGGTCGATTTCAGAGAAAACAGACGCTTGACGCCTTTGAGAATCGAAATCTTCGATAGTTCCGGTTTGATGCGGTTGAGCGAGACCACCAAACCCGACTGCAGTACCCCGGCCAATATCGCAGCGGCCATCAGCAACAGCAGGAATGGCAACATCGCCAGCACCACGTCGCCCAGCACCTGCGTCAGGGCCTGGCCCACGCCTGCCTGATCAACGACCATGCGATCCGGTTCAGTGACGAACCTAGCCAGCGCACGGACGATATCGCCGGTCAGGCCAGGCGCCAGCACCATGAACGAAACCGCACCAGCAAGGAGGAGAAACCAGTGATTGACTTCGCGGGAGGATGCGATCTGGCCCTTTTGCCGCGCGTCCTCCAGCTTTTTCGGTGTCGGTTCCTCGGTTTTTTGTGCGTCTTCGGTTTGCTCGGCCATCGACTAACCGCCGGTAAACAGTGTGCGCACTTCCGATTCGAAAGCGCCGAGGAACCACATCAGGCCCGCCGATATGGTCAGCATCAATACGACGAAGCCAATCGCGATCTGCAGCGGCATGGCGACGAAAAAGATCTGCACCTGCGGCATCAGTCGGTTTACCAAACCTACGCCCAGATTGAAGAGCAGGCCGACCACCACAAATGGAGCCGCGATCTGCAGTGCCAACACAAACGAGCGACCAAGCAGCCTGGCAGCGGTTTCCGACATATCTCCGACCGGCAGCGCTTTGCCGACCGCGAAAAGCTGGTAGCTCTCCACGATCCCAGCGAGCATGAGGTGGTGGAGATTGGTGGCAAAAATGAGCAAAACGCCGGTGGTCGTCAGAAACGCACTGGGCAGAGCGGCCTGTTGGGCGGACGCCGGATCGTAGACCAACGCGTTTGCGAGGCTCATCTGGTAGGCGATGACGCCGCCCGCCATCTGCAACGCCGCAACCAGGAAACGAACCGAGATGCCGATGAAGACACCGATCAAGATTTCGGTGCCGAAGTGAACCGCCAGTTCAAGTGGAGAGGCGGGGAGCGCCGGTAGATGCTGTGAGACGATGGGCAGCATGACAAGCGACAGCAACAGAGCGAACATCAGCCGAATACGCTGGCTGACATACGCCTCGCCAAAGCCAGGCAGCAACATGATCACCGCGCCCACCCGCGCAAAAACGAGAAAGAACGCGTAGAGATTGCCGGGAACGAGTTGATCCAGCATTGGACCGGACCCGTTGCTAGCCGAGCCCGACGATCCGGTCTGCCATGCGCTCGGCGAACCCGGTCATTTCACTCAACATGAACGGCATGAAGAGCAGCAATGAAAGGAATATCACCAGGATTTTCGGCACAAAGGCCAACGTCATTTCCTGGATCTGGGTAAGTGCCTGGAAGAGCGCGACAATCAAACCGACAATCAACGCGACCAGCATTATGGGCGCACCCACTTTGAGCATCACGTAGATCGCATCGCGGGCGATTTCCAGAACGTCGTTCGGTCCCATCGTAAGGCGCCCGCTAGATCGGCATCCGCATGACTTCCTGATAGGCCTGAATGACCCTGTCGCGAACCGCAACGACTGTCTGCAGCGTCAATTCAGCGGAGGTCACGGCCGTGACTACATCAGTCAATTCAGCCTTCCCAGCGATCGACTGGGCAGACACTTTCTCGCCGCGCGCCATGGTCTCGGTGGCGGTGCCGATGGCATCCTTGACCAATCCGGAAAAATCGGAAGAGCCTGTCTTGCTCGGCTGGAGTGTTTGGCTACCGAAGCCGTCGGCGGCCTTTCGGTAAGCAGCCAGGGCGTTGGTGAGGGCAACAGTCATTCGCTCTCCTCATCCCGCGGCCTTCCTGGCTGGTGGGAAACTGGTTATCCATTCAGAATGTCGATCGTTCGTTGCAACATTCGCTTGGCGACGTCGATCACACTCAGATTTGCTTCGTAGCTGCGCTGCGCTTCGCGCAGATCGGTCATCTCGATAAGTGACTTGACGTTGGGCACCTTCACGAAACCGTCCTTGTCGGCTCCCGGATGGTTGGGGTCATGCTTACGACCGAACGCGGAGCGGTCGTATGAGATCTTGGAGACCTGTACGACATGCGCACCGACCTCCTCGTCGAATACCGTCTTGAACGTGATCAGCTTGCGTCGATAGGGGTCGCCACCAGCCGTCTCGGACAGGGAACCGGCATTGGCGATGTTCTCTGCTACGACACGCAGCCGCGCTGACTGGGTTGTCATGCCCGATGCCGAGATGCCAAGTACCTTCTCAAGACTCATGGGATATGCCTTCCTTCGCCTGCTCAGCCGCCGCCGCGACCGATCGCGGTCTTGAACATGGACACGTACCTTTTGTAGATGCTCGTAGAGAGCTGATAGTCCATTGCGGTCTTGCCGACCTTCATAAGTTCCTTTTCAAGTACCACCGCATTGCCACTGATCCTCTTGGGCGCGTCGCTGGTGTCGATCTTGACTTCGGCGGCTCGGGTCTTTTCGTCGCCCGGCTCGGAGGTGATATGCCTGGGATGGGTTGCGGCCAGCGCGATAGCTGCGGCAGGCGGTTGCGGCGCGGGGGAGCCGTTGCCGCCGCTTCGCGCCAAAAGGGCACTAAAATCGGGAGCCTCGATGTCTCTTGGCTTGAAACCTGGCGTATTGACGTTCGCAATATTCCTGGCGAGCACTTGCTGGCGCTGGCCGAGCCAGTCCATCTTGTGCCCCAACGCCTGGAACAATGGGATTTTGCTAAAATCCATGATTTTCCCGCGGCCTTCGGCCGGGCTTGCGCGCCGGCCTGATCCCAGCCAGTATCTGCCTCGCGCTGTTAACGAAAGGTAAAGCCGGCGAGGCCTTTGCATGCCGCCGCGTTGAGGTACAACGAAACCATGCTCTATCTGACCCGCAAGATCGGCGAATCGGTCATTATCAACGACAATATCGAGGTCACGGTCGTTGATGTCCGGGGTAAGACAATCAAGCTCGGCTTCACATTTCCCGCCGAGGCTTCGGTTTTGAGGCGGGAGATTTACGAACGCATTCAGGAAGAAAACCGCGCTGCAGCGGCATCCGGTGCCAATCTTGCCGACGCGATGAAAGCCCGACAGCCAAAATAGAATTCCGCCGGTTCTTGATTGAAAGCGCTTCCCGTTTGCGCGCACATGGCTCGCTTACTGGCGCATGACCTTGAAATTCACGCCGCCAAGAATGACCCGCGCGCCGTCCTCGATCGCAGTTGGCGCAGATTGCGGTACAAGCTTACGCCCACTGACGCGCGAGCCATGGGTAGATCCCAGATCGATAATGGCGATCCCCTGGCCCATCGCCACGATCCGGGCATGTCGGCGTGATACACTAGGATCGGGCACAACGTGGTGTACCAACGCCTCCTGCCGTCCCAGCACAATCCCTTCCGACGCCCGCGCCAGATCACCTTCCTTTATGACGAATTCGATGGCCCGGCCGTCGCTGGCAAACCCGGCGAAACGCCAGCCCGGCACCGCCGTATTGGCGCTGGCCGCAGCCCTACCGGCATGTCGCGGCGGTGGAGGCGTCGCCACGGCGAGTTCACCCCTCTTGCGTCGGATCATGTCGCTATAGGTCTCTACGACCCTGACGATACGCTCGCGGGGCCGGCGCAGCGCAAGCATGACGCCAAGCCCCCCCAGCAGCGAAGCTGCCGCGATATAGACATAGATCATAAATGGCAGCGATCGTGATGCTGACACGATCGAACAAAGTTCCCCGGCGGGCGTATAGGCGACTTTTTGAGCCTTCAGGTTTTCAATCAACACCGACACGTGCGACCCATTGAAGATTCCATGGGCCGTACGGCCAACCGCCACGTCCTTGCCAGTCCGCTTGTCCTTGACGATCTCCAAGATGGTCCGCTTGCCGTAGGTGTGGATGCCGATGACTTCGTGGCAACCGTTGAAGAGCGGGCCGCCGGAATTGCCGGCATTCGTCTCGGCGCTGTGCTGGATCATGCGCCTGAATGTCTTGCGATCTTTAGTATGACCGCCGACGAAGATCTTGCCGACGACACCTGCGGTAACCGTCGCAACCAGCGAAGGCCGCCCTTCCGCCCGACGCACCATGCTGTCGCCCGGACCGGGATACCCGACTGCCCACACCGCACTGCCTCGTTTTGGCTGTGGCACTGCGAGTGCGACATGCGGCCGCTTCAGGCCCTTCACCTTGATGATAGCCAGATCAACGTTGGCGCTGCTCCATATGACTTCCGCGACAAGCATTCGATCCCACGTCCCATCAGGGACTTCGATTTTTTCGCTCCCGTTCACAACATGATGATTGGTGACGACATGGCCTTGATCGTTGATGACGAATCCCGAACCCGACCAGCGCCTGGTACGCCCATCGCGTGTCCTTTGAACGAAGATCCGGACAACACTGTCCTTCACCTTGTCGATATTGAATTCAGCTCGCGCGGCTGGCGCAGCCGCGAACATCGCAGCGCCCAAGGCAATCAAGCCTGCGAACCACGCTAGAAACGCAGGCGGCGAGATTCGCAAAGATATATGGCTCAGCGGACGGGCTTTCATGGCTTCGTTGGCTTGGGATGAACCCCGCATACGGATTCAAGAGCCACAGAAAAGCGCTCCACACTGGGGAATACAAACCATCTCATCGGGCCACGCCCAGGGCTCGGCATACTTGCGGCACCCTTAGCGCGTCCGCTTACCGTCCAGCCCATTGCCAGGCCTCTCCAACCTGTGTGCTGTGTGCTGGGTTTCGCCCGAGCACGTGAATTACTGCCGCGAAACCTTGAGGGCCAAACCACCAATCATAACTTCGTCGCCATCATTGAGCGGCGTAGGTTCGGCAAATGCGGTGAGCGACTGACCCGATACCTTCGTTCCGTGCGATGAGTTCAAGTCGACAACGCCAATGCCTTTGCCAAGCGGCACAATCCGCGCATGCCGACGAGAAACGCTGCGGTCCCCGACAACGTGATGCACCAGGGACGCCTTCCGGCCGACGACGCGACCCTTTGGAGACCGCTGAAGTTCTGAATCGGTGACCAGCAGCTGCACTGAATGGCCTGCGCGATCGAACCCCGACAAAAGCCACCCGGCCCCGCTCGGGACGGGCGCCGCCGCCGCATCGCCGACCGGCACTGTTGCGCCCGAAGTTTGCGCCTGTGGTCCGGGCCGCGCCGCTCCAGTGCCCGCTGTCGCTCGCCCGGCGCCGCCATCGCCTCCCTTCCGGCGCAGCATTTGGCTGTAGGTCTCGACGACTTTCACGATGCGCTCGCGCGGTTTGCGCAGCGCCAAGGCGATCCCCGCGGTGCCCACCAGAAACGCTGCGGCGATGTAGATATACATATCGATGGGCATTTTGCCCTTGACGATCTTGGTAATCGTGCCACCGCCCTTGAGGATTTTGCAGGCCTCGAGCGCCGGAACGTAGGCAATGTTTCGAGCTTTGAGATTTTTGACCAGCACCGAAACGTGGGAGCCAATAAAAATGCCTGCGGGCACGGCACCGACGGCCACCGGCTTGCCGGTCTTGGGATGGCGAAGGATCTTCAACAACGCGGTCTTGCCATAGGTATTGATGGCAATGACCTGGTTACAGTTGTTGATCAATGGACCACCGGAATTGCCCGGATTGATTTGAGCATTGTGCTGCACCAAGCGCCGCATCGTTTCCCTGTTGCGCACATTGTGTCCACCAATGAACACTTTGCCCACAACGCCGGAGGTCACGGTCGTCTCCAATGAAGGTCGCGTACCCATCTCATCGCCGCGGCCGGGAAATCCGACGGCGAAGACGGGATGGCCCTTGACCGGTTCGGGGATTGCCAGGGCGATTGGCTGTCGTTTCAGACCCTCGACTTTGATGACGGCAAGGTCGACATTCTTGTCCGCCCAGACGACGGTGGCCTTGAGTCTACGGGTATAGCTTCCGTCGGGAACGATGATCTCGACATTGTTGTCGATGACGTGGTTGTTAGTGGCGACATAGCCTTGCGGGTTGAGTACGAACCCGGTGCCAGACGCCCAGCCAACCTTGCCGTTCTTCCGGACCTTGGAGAATATCCGGATGACGGATTTGTCGACCGTGGCGGAATCAAACTGCGCCATGGCGGCGCCCCACCACACCGAACCGAACATCGACAACAGGGCAATCACAAGAATGCGTCGCACGTGATACTCCATGATTGAACGTGACGGCCCAAGGCACCGTCAGAAATGTTTGCTACGCAAGTATGCCACAACTTGGCACCGGAAACATCGGCTGCCCACCGTCAACAATTGCAGCCTCTCGATGGTCAATTCCAGCTGAAGGTCAGCTTTACATCGCCGAATTCAATCTTGGTGCCGGTGCCCAGCGCGGCGGGTTCGTTGTATGGCGCCAGCAATGTCCCATCTATCGCCGTGCCGTTGGACGAATTGAGATCAACAACACCCAGCCCACTATCCATCTCCACCACGCGAGCATGGCGCCGCGACACGGTCGCGTCTTCCAATACAAGATCGGATAGTGATTCCTGGCGCCCTATCACCAAGCCACGTGCCGACGCGGCAAGCGCCTCGGGCGGCACACTCAGTCGCACCGGATTGCCATGGCTATCGTAACCGGACAGCGTCCAGCCATGACCCGCGCCGCCAGCGCCATGAACAACCGGCGCGGCGCCTTTGGCTCGTTGGGCGGCCGGCATTGGGCGCTGACCGGGAACCGTGCCTTCAGCGCCGGCCGGCGCTGAGGCCCTGGTGGCAACAGCCTCCGGACCAGGCTCGCCTTTGCGGCGTAACATCTGACTGTAGGTCTCAACGACTTGCACGACACGTTCGCGCGGGCGGCGGAGCATGAATAACACCGCGGTCGCCGCGATTAGGGAAATAGCAACCGCCGCGTAGAGGATCAGCATCGGCGTCGAGCCGGCGCCGCCGCTGGGCCTGCAGATCGAAGTCACCGATTGAAAAGGGATCTTCTTGGATTTCAAGACCGACAGCAGAGAACTCACATGGGGCGAATAATAGACCCCGGAAACCGCCGCGCCACGAGCCACGACACGCCCACCTTCGCGCCGCACGATGAATTTCGACGTTGCGACGAACGTATTGATCCCAATCACCTGATTGCATTCGTTGAATAGCGGTCCGCCCGAATTTCCGGGGCTCACCCCCGCCTCGTGCTGTATGATCGGGCGATCCATCTGGTCGCGCCCGCCGCGACCGATAAACACTTTGCCGACAATGCCGGAGGTCAAGGTCGAGCTCAGGGCGCCGCCCGGTGACGCATCGGCGGCGCCTGGAAACCCGACCGCAAACACCTTGTCACCCTTTTTCGGAGACGTCTTGTGCTCTAACGCCGAGAACGTTGCCGACGGTCGCTTCAGGCCCTCGACCCGAATGATCGCCAGATCGAGCTCCCGCGATTCCCAAATGACGATGACCCGCCTCAACTTGTCTTCAGCCCAACCTCCGTCCGGCACGAATAATCCCATATGCCGGACCCCGGCGGGCACTTTCGGTGGGCGCACTACATGCTGATTGGTGATTACATAGCCTTGGTCGTTAATCACAAAGCCGGAGCCATGCGGACCGAACCCGCCGCTCTTGCCCCGCTTCAGGATGTGCTGGACGCGAACCACGCTCGGATCGACTTTGGTAATCTCAAAGTCGGCATACGCCGGCGTGAGGCCAATCATGCCAAGCATGATTGCGGCTGGCCACCAGACTGAACGGCGCCATTGAAACGTTCCGTTCGTCACGACCTCAACCGGCTCCCGCCCGCGACCGCGGGCCAACCGGAACAATAGATTGGGGTCCCTCGTCCTCAGCTGCGCGATAACGTCACCTTGACGTCCCCAAATTCGACAACCGATTTGTCAGACAATCGAACCGCCTTGCCTTCGATGATCTGGCCGTCAACGCGCGTTCCGTTGGCCGACCCAAGGTCCTCCACCGACAGAATATCACCTGACATCGTAATCCGCGCGTGGCGTCGCGAAACGCTGGCATCGGAAAGCACCAGATCGGAACTCGCCTGCTGACGGCCGATTACCAGCCCGTCAGGTGCATTAGCGAATTGCGTTTCGGTCAAGCTCAAGCGTACAGCTTTGCCGGCACCGTCGGTTCCAGACAACTTCCAGCGCGTTCCTGCTGTTGCAGCCGATCCGGACGCGGAGGGCGGCGGTGGTACAGGACCTGCCGGTCCCGCGGTACTTTCCATCCCGGCCCCGGACGGAGGTGCGCTTGGTCGGCTATTGGACGATGGGTGGCCCTTGCGCCGCAGCATTTGACTATAGGTTTCTACGACTTTCACCACCCGCTCGCGCGGTTTGCGCAACGCCAGCAATAGTGATGAGGCTGCGAGCAGCACAGCCACGCCGATGTAAACGAAGATCATTGGATCCTGACCCGGAGCCGCGATCTTGCAGATCGACGAAGTGCTTTGGAAACTGATCCCTTTCTCTTTCAATATCCGCACCACCGATGTCACGTGTGGCGAGTAGTAGACCCCAGACACCGCCGCGCCCCTGGCGACAATTTTTCCGCCCTCGCGCTTCACGATAAATCGGGACGTGGCGACGAAGGTATTGACCCCGATGACTTCGTTGCAATTGTTGAAAAGAGGCCCGCCGGAATTACCCGGGCTGATGCCGGCATCATGCTGAATAACGGGCCGGTCCTGTTGCTCGCGACCGCCTCGGCCGATGAATTTTTTGCCGACGATACCGCTGGTTAAAGTGGATCGGATGGCGCTTTGGGCGCTGGCGTCGGCTGCGCCGGGATATCCAACTGCGAAAACACGGTCCCCGACCTGCGGCGCTTCTGCCGGTGCGACCGCCGACATCATGACCGGTGGACGGTTCAGACCCTTGATCCGAATGATTGCCAGATCGAGTTTGGGGTACGTCGCAACAATTTCGACTGGCAGCATTCGCTTAAAGCTGCCATCGGGAATTCGAAATTGCAGTTTCACCCCTTGCGGCAATTTCGACTGATCGACTGCAACGACATGGTTGTTAGTGATGGCATAACCTTCGCTATTCACCACGAAGCCGGTGCCATGGCCGCCTGGGCGCATTTTTCCGTCTTTGACCAGCACCATCTGAACGCGCACCACCGACGGATCGACTTTCTTAATGTCGAATTCTGCGCGGGCCGGACCGTGCGTGGCAGCCAACCCCACTGCCGCGGCGAACGCCAATAACAACCGCATGCCGGTCTCCTTGCCTAAGCGTTTGACCAGTTTCATGGATCCCATCCCCCAGCTATCCGGGTTGGATAGCAGATTGTCGCGCCGGGTCAACGCGCGCGAATGTCCGGATTGCCCCGCGCAATTCCCGATGAACCGTTGCCCGCGGCACCCGAGATCGCCGGCAATGCTACAGAAATGCCGCCGCCACTGCCCGCGGCGGTCTCAAAATCAAGACCGATGAATACAGCCAGACATGCCGCAGTGACGACGGTCGCGATCAGCCCCACGAACAATCCAAACCGCCCTCGGCGTTTTTTGTTGTCACTGCCAGTGGCGCTGGCCATTGCCAAGGTAACGTTGTCGCCCTCGGGTCCACCACGCTTTTCCGCGAGGCGAACCAGCTTCTTCGCTTCCACGGACAACGAGGCGGCTTCAAGCGCCTTGGCCATTTCCTCCACTGGGATCTGTTCCCACAGTCCGTCACTGCAAAGAAGAAATCCGTCATCAACAGCAATCTCCGCCGCGCTCGATTCCGGTTCTGGATCCTTGTCTCCGCCGAGGCTCTGGGTCAGGCGGTTTTGGTCTGGGTGGGTGGCCATCTCCTGCTCGGCGACCTTGCCCATATCGACCAGCATCTGCACCACAGAGTGGTCGTGGGTGCGGTCCAAGAGATCGCCGCCGCGGAATCGATAAAGCCTGCTGTCGCCCACATGCGTCCAATGGGCCATGTCGTCCGTGAGATGCAGCAGCACCACTGTGCTGCGGGGGGACAACCCTTTCTCTTCTCCAAGCGCGTTTATGCGCTGATGTGCCACCTCAATGATAGAGCTCAGCAACAAATCCGCCGCTTTTGGTTTGATCAGATGTTTCTGCCAAAGCTCTCGAGCGGTTGTCACCACGGTTTCCGACGCCAATGCGCCGCCGCTATGGCCGCCCATGCCGTCGGCGAGCGCGAGCATTCTCTCAGAACCGTCGCGCGCCTCGAAAAGGTCGACACGGTCCTGTTGCTCTTTTCGTCCGCCGATCGCCGCAGCCTTCGCTGCCTGCCAGATCATCGCAGTGCAACCTCCCGGCTGCGCGGTGCATCGATTGCACAAACGGCAGCTACGGAAATCCTATGCATCAACAAACACATTCCCATGGGCGCTCTGCTTTACCAACCAATGCGGCCATCTGATGGCGCGTAGTTGACGGATGCGGCACGAAAAGGATGGCCTGTCCGCTGCTCATGTTCAATGCCCGAAGGCCTTTTTCGTCGGGCCGTGGACAAGATGTTATTCGTACCGATGGGCCCCCGCGTGCCGTCACCATGGACACCTCGGCCAAGCCACGTGCTATAACCCGCGCCCACCGATCTGCGGATCAGAACAACGGATGGATGCGATTTGGCCACACCCAGCAAAATCTTGGTGCTGAACGGCCCCAATCTCAACCTACTGGGAACCCGCGAGCCGGAGGTTTATGGGACCGAGACGCTTGGCGAAATCGAGGCCAAATGCCGCGACCGCGCCCGCCAGTTAGCATTGGAAATTGAGTTCAAGCAGTCGAATACCGAAGGCGAAATCGTCGATTGGATCCAAGGTGCGGTCGGTGGTGCCGCCGGTATCATCATCAATGCTGGCGCCTTTACGCACACCTCGGTAGCCATTCTCGACGCGCTTCAGGCAGCGGGCTTGCCCGTGATCGAAGTTCACCTCTCTAATATCTTCCGGCGGGAGGAATTCCGGCACAATTCGTATGTCAGCCAAGTCGCGTCAGGACTGGTTTGCGGTTTCGGCGGGCTGGGATACAGTCTGGCGCTTGAGGCGATCGCGCAGCTGATCGCCGGCCACAAAAGCGAGCGGTAATGCCAAAGGCCAACATTGATGCAGATGTGGTGCGGAGTCTGGCAGCCCTTCTCGAAGAGACGGGCCTGACTGAGATCGAGTACGAAACGGGCGCCTTGCGGATCCGAGTCAGCAGACAAGGCGGCGCGACGATCGCAGCCGCAGCGCCCCTGCCGTTGCCCACGAACGCCGCCCCGGCTTCATTGGACGACGGCGGCGCTGCTGCCGCGAACGATGAGCCCCATCCCGGCGCCGTGACTTCGCCAATGGTCGGCACTGTTTACACTGCGCCCGAGCCTGGAGCAGGAGATTTCGTGAAGGTCGGCGACACTGTCTCCGAAGGCCAGACGGTCCTTCTGATCGAGGCGATGAAGACGTTCAATGAAATTCGCTCGCCACACGCCGGCACCGTGACCAGCATGCTCGTGACCAACGAGCAGCCTGTTGAGTTCGGCGACGTGCTTTTGGTCGTCGAGTAGCGCGGCGCCGCGCGGGAGCCGCGAGCCTTCATGTTCGACAAGATACTGATAGCCAACCGTGGCGAGGTCGCGCTCAGAATCCATCGCGCCTGCCGCGAGATGGGCATTCATACCGTAGCGGTGCATTCCACGGCGGATGCCGAGGCAATGCATGTAAGACTGGCCGACGAAAGCGTCTGCATCGGTCCGCCGGCGGCGCGCGAGAGCTATCTGAACATTCCAGCGATTGTCTCTGCTGCGACGATCACCGGGGCGGATGCAATTCACCCCGGCTACGGCTTCTTATCCGAGAATCAAAATTTTGCCTCGATCGTCGAAGAGCATGGAATCACATTTATCGGCCCAAGCCCGGAACACATCAGCGTCATGGGCGACAAGGTTGCGGCCAAGGCGAAGATGATCGAGTTGGGCGTTCCTGTGGTGCCGGGTTCAGACGGTCCGGTCGAGACCGCGGACCAGGCGCATGAGGTCGCGGCCGAAATCGGATATCCGGTTCTGGTGAAAGCGGCTGCCGGTGGCGGCGGCAAGGGCATGAAGATTGCCCCGGACGCGGAAGAGATGGAATCCGCATTCACATATGCCCGCACCGAGGCGAAGGCGGCATTTGGGAATGCGGAAGTCTATCTGGAAAAATTTCTTGATCGGCCGCGCCATATCGAAGTGCAAGTGCTTGGTGACGGCAAAGGCGCAGCCGTCCATTTGGGCGAACGCGATTGCTCGCTGCAACGCTCGCATCAGAAGCTTCTTGAAGAGGCGCCATCGCCGGCGCTCAACGCCAAATCCCGCCAAGCCATTGGCAAGACCGCAAGCTCGGCCACTTCTAAGCTCAAATACCGTAGCGCCGGTACCTTTGAGTTCCTCTATGAGGACGGCGAGTTCTATTTCATCGAAATGAACACGCGTCTCCAAGTCGAGCATCCGGTGACGGAAATGATCAGTGGCATCGACCTCGTTCGCGAGCAAATTCGTATCGCTGACGGGGCGCCACTTGGTCTCAAACAGTCCGACGTCAAACTCTATGGCCACTCCATAGAATGTCGCGTCAATGCGGAGAACCCGGAAAGCTTTGTTCCCTCGCCCGGGCGGGTCACCGAGTATCATCCACCTGGCGGGCTTGGCGTACGCGTCGATTCGGGCCTCTATTCAGGCTATGTCGTGCCGCCCAACTACGACAGCCTCGTCGCGAAGTTGGTTGTCCACGGCACCAATCGCAACGAGTGCCTCATGCGCCTGCGCCGGTCATTGGAGGAATTCGTGATTGGCGGCATCGACACCACGATCCCGCTGCACAGCCGCATAGTCGAACACCCAAATTTCATCGACGGCGAGTACGATATCAAATGGCTGGAGGGTTTCGCCGCCGGCGAAAAATGACGCCAACAGGCTACAACGCTCAACGAGCAAACAGACACCGTGCTACGCCTTAACCCAGAGCTGTTGTTGCGAGCCTATGCTGCGGGCATATTCCCGATGGCGCAAAGTCGCGACGATCCGGAACTCTACTGGATCGACCCGGAGTGGCGTGGCGTAATCTCGCTTGACGCATTCCACGTCCCGCGCCGCCTTCGGCGGACGGTGCGTCAGAACCGTTTCACGGTCACAGGGAATGCCGCCTTTGCCGAGATTATCGAAGCCTGCGCGGAGTCGACCCGCGGGCGGCCTGATTCCTGGATCAACGACGAGATCGCCGGCGCCTACCGTGAGCTTGCGCGGCTTGGCCACGCCCATTCGATCGAATGCTGGCGCGAAGGCAAGCTCGTCGGGGGGTTGTATGGTGTCTCGCTGGGTGGGGCGTTTTTTGGAGAGAGTATGTTCAGCCGTGAACGCGACGCCAGCAAAGTGGCGCTGGTTCACCTCGTGGCTCGGCTACGCCGCGGCGGCTTTGCATTGCTCGACACCCAGTTCATCACACGGCATTTGGAACAATTCGGCGCCATCGAGATCCCGCGTGACGACTATCGCCAGCTGCTATCCGCGGCGATCGAGGTCAAAGCCCGCTTCGACGCAGAGATCGACCCCAACGCTATCGAAGAGGTATTGCGCCAGCGCCCGGCACGTGCGCCCTAGCGCTTCTTGCGGGCTTTGCGAAGAGGCGGAGCCTTGACTTGCGAAACTTTGCAGTCGACGACCCAGACATCATAAACGGGATGCTCCATCGCAGAGAGTGCCGGGCTCGAAGCAAACATCCAGCCGCTGAAGACTTTGCGGCGCACGTCCTTCTTGATCTCAAATATTTCCAGAAAAGCAGCACTTTCGGGCGGCTCCTCAGGTGGCCGCTTGCGGCAGGCGCGGACCTGGATCTCAAGATCACCGTACCGAACCGCTTGGTCGACCGGAGCTTCGATCTTGGAAATCCGGGCCGTGACCTTGTCCATTGCTTGCAACGTCGCCCCGGTGCCAACTAGGCTTTCCGCTCCCGCCGGCGCGGTCGCCGGCAAGGCGAACAGTGCAAGAATTGCGATGATAGAGCCGGGTTTTGCCATGCTTGCCGTTATTTGCCCGTGCGTGCTTTGTAGGGATTGACGAGCGATTTCGCCATTTTGTCAATTACCAGGCGGAACTGATCCTCATCGCAGCCCATCAGGACCGCGTCCTCCAGCGAATCCTGACAAAGCTCATGAATCTCACCGAGGTTATCATTCAGGACCTTTATTTTCTCCACGCAAGACACCGGTTCGCCATCGGGCCCACGCCATACAGCCGGTTTGAAGTCAGCTTCTTCGGCCATCATCACCTCAAATCCCGTCCATTCGATCGCGACCATTCCCATTCGGTCACTCGTGGTCCTGCCGGTCACTTATGGACCTAATGTGACCTTATCAAGGCTGCCAAGCTCCCCTGGACAACAGGTCGACTGCAGCTCAGCCCGCTCGCAATCGAGCCTCAAATCGCAGGCGCACGTAGTCGACCGTCCATTGCCCTTTGGAATCGCACAACGCAGGACGAAGATCGTTGGCAATCTTGGCTTTCATGGCCCCCCGTTCAGCCTCGGGAAGGGCAAGCAGGAATGATTCGCTGAACGTGTCGAGCCAATCCTCCAACGGTCCCGGTATCGGCGTCGGCCGACTGAAGCGTTCGATTGCCAGCACCTCGAACCCGGCTGTTTCCAGCAGTCCGCCATATTCAGTCTCGTCGGGAAAATACCAGGGATCGAGTTTCTGAGGGTCCAGGCCCCGAGCTTCCATTTCCGAGTGAAGCGCACTGCGCACCGAGGCGACGTTGTCCGCCCCGCCCATCTCGCCCACGAAACGGCCGCCAGGCTTCAGCGCGCGGGCGACGCCGTCGATCACGGCGTTGGCGTCTTTCATCCAGTGCAGCGCCGCGTTGCTGAACACTGCATCGAACTCGTTCTCAAATTCCAGCGCGTCACCACTCATGACGTGGGTTTCAAGGCCCAACGCCGCGGTTGCGCTCACCTGTTCGGCACTTGCGTCGACGCCAATTACCTTGGCCCCTAGACGCGCGATCTCAGCGGTCAAGGCGCCGTCACCGCAGCCCAGATCGAGGATCCGTTCGCCCTTCCGTGGTGCCAGGCGCTCAAGTACCGGTGCGCCATGCTCCGCGACAAACCGGGCGGTCCTCGCGTAACGCGCAGGATCCCAGTGCTGTTGGGTATCGGCCATTTTCCGCCCTTAGGGTTTGGGAGCCTTGTCGTCTTCGGTGAGCAAGAAGATCATTCGCCCCAGAACCTGTTCGAGGACTAGCGCATCCTTGGTCTTTTTGATTTCACCGCCCGGCGCGATCATCGACTTGGCGACCCCTGGCTCAAGTTTGATGTACTTCCCGCCGAGCAGGCTGTCGCCGGTCACTGAGGCAATCGAATCTGTCGGTAATTTGACCCTGGTCTTGACTGTAATTGTGACCACGGCCTGGAAGGTCTCCGCGTCGAGTGTCTGGCCGGTGACGCTGCCGACCTTAACCCCGCCGATACGGACGTCCCCGCCTTCCTGCAGCCCTTCGATCGAGTTGAATCGTGCCTTGATCTCATAGCCGGACACAGGCCGGAGGTCGCTGGAGTTGTAAGCGAAAATAAGAAAGAAACCGGCGATCAGCAGCACCACCGCGCCCATCACGGTCTCGACCAGATTGCGTCCCATGGTACCGGTCCCCTGCTCTACTTGCCGCCGGTGCGCTCGTCACCGCATTTGCAATTCTTCGATCGCTGAACCCGCTCTCGGCGATTCACTTCGGCATTGTGGATCAGCTTCTGCAAGATGCGCTCGATGATCAATCCGTCCTGGACATAGACGATGCGCCCGCCGACAGGAATGGTCTCTTCCGCGCCCCCTGGCACCAACTTGATGAATTTCGCGCCCAACAATCCATCGGTGACGACTTGCGCAGCGGTGTCTTCCGGCAATTTGACATTCTCCGTAATGCGCATCGTTACGACCGCCTGGTTGACCTTGGCGTCGAAACCGAGCCCGGCAACTTCTCCGATCTTGATGCCGGCGAGATGGACCGCGCTGCCCACTCCGATTCCATCGATCTGACGAAACTTGGCTGTCACAGGATAGCCGGCCCGGCCGATCACGCCGCCGCCGGTGAAAGCAACAACGAGGAACGTTGCGGCCGCAATAAAAACCACCGCCCCCACGCCCAGCTCCAGTCTCGATCGCGATTTTCTTTTCATTCAGCCCATCCGGACACGACGTGTCAGATTGCCGTCAATCAAGAGGGTCGCCAGGGCTCATAATCCCCTGTGGCCGGCGCTCGCCGGCCATCGCGATACTCGCTGCCTGGCGGATGATAGGCGTTGGGCGTGCCTGTCACGTTCGGCTTGTGGCCTTTCTGCCAGCTTCGCCGTGTAGCATCGATGGGGGCGTCGGCAATGTAGTGCAGCCAGGCATGCCACTCCGGTGGCACCTTCGACGGCTCCTTGATGCCGCGGTAACGCACCCAGCGTCGCTGGCGCATGCCATTGCGCGCCTGTCGTTCCATGAAATAGCTATTGCCGTAGTCGTCCTGACCGACGAATTTGCCTTTGAACAATGTAAAGAGAATCGTGCCGATGCTCATGCTCATTCCCGCGACGACTGCGGGCCCACGATCCGGCGGCGTGCCGGGGGCCAAGCGGCCGGACTATGGCACTGCATGGCCGGTGCGTCCAGCTTGCGAAGAGCCATCAGCTTGAGCGAAACGTCGCCGAAACCTCTTGGGTCGGGCATCGTATCATCGCGAGCCGCTTTCGCGCTCGTCGTGTTCGCAACCCTCTGCTACGCCCTTCATACAACCCTCTCGCGCGCCACCTACGACTACGGGCCCGGGCCGCTGACCATCCTGCTGTTTCGAAGCCTGGTCAGCGTGATCGTGCTCTACATCTTGCTGCGGTTCCGCGGCCTGAATCCCTGGCCGAGGGCCCGCCTGATTTGGTTGGGCCTCGTACTGGGGGTGGGCATGGCGGGCATGGCGATGGCGATGCTGACCGCGCTCTATTTCATACCGACCAGCCTCCTGATCCTTGTCTTCTACCTGTTTCCCGCCATGGTCGCGGTCATTTCTCATCTTTCAGGCTTGCAGAAGATCACCACTGCCAACGCGGCGGTGTTGGCCGCTGCGTTCGTGGGCGTCACGATCGCGCTTGGGGTCTCGCCACAAGGGTTGGATTGGCGCGGCGTTGCATTGGGACTGTTGGCGGCCCTGCTCGTCGCGGTAAATGTCGTAGGCTCGGCGGCCTTCTTACGCTCGGCAAACAGTACGGTCCTGACTTTCATAATGGCTGTCGCCATGTGCACGGTGTTCGTGGTTGCGAATGCCTTGCGGGGAGAGGTCGTGCTACCCCGAGATCCTGCCGGGTGGTGGCCGCTGATGGGTTCGGTATTTGCTTATATCGTGGCGTCCGTCGCGCTCTACGCGGCAATCCAGAGCATTGGACCGCCCAGGGTTTCCATCATCATGAATGTAGAGCCGATCTTCACGATCACGCTGGCTGGGGTCATCCTGGGCGAACGGCTTACTGAGATTCAGCTGCTCGGCGCCGCCATCGTCGTTGGCGCAATCTCCGCCAACGCCTACCTCACGATGCGACGGGCGCGCACGGTCCCGGCACCCGTCGAACGAGCTTAAATATCCGCCCAGCGACGTTCCCCAAACCAGCCGCGACCAGAGTCCTGCACCGAATCGCGCCAAAGCCGATGCGTTCGCCACGGAATGCGGCCGAAAACGCCGCCGCGCCGATTGGCAGCAGCAACCCGGCCGGCATGCGTTTGTCCCGACCGGCCGACTATAGGGCGCGAAAGCAGATCGCCTAGACCGCGGAAGTCCGAGGGTTGTCTCAAAGGGCGGCGCTCACGAGGCCTCAGTGTTCACGGGCCATGCCCAGAGCTTGTCGAACACCAGCGATATCGGCGGGACGATCGACGCCAAACCGCCAATTTGCCCGTTTGGCCAGGCCCAAAAAACGGCGTTAACCACAAATTGTGGTGTGCGGCCACAATTTTGCCACAAAATGTGTTGATCGCGTCGACAAGTTGTGGTTCCCTGTCTTCCCCCAACAACATATGGGGGTTCAAACGCAAAAAAGCTGTGGTTGCTGAAATCGGCGGTCAACGGCAACAGGTACCAGGAGAGGGGCAATGCGCATCAAGCGGCATTTCACGAGGGAGGGTCAATCACCCTACGCGGACATCGAATTTCGCTCGGCGACGAGCGAGATTCGGAATCCTGACGGGTCGGTCGTATTCAGTAAAGACGGCATCGAAGTGCCGGCTGCTTGGTCTCAGGTCGCAACGGATGTGCTGGCGCAAAAGTACTTTCGCAAGGCCGGTGTTGCGGTCGAAGCCGACCTGAAGCCCGTCAAAGAAGACGATGTGCCTGAGTGGCTGTGGCGCAAGACTGCCAAGGACGGCGCGGAGACAGGCGGTGAGACAAACGCTGCGCAGGTCTTCGACCGATTGGCCGGAACCTGGACCTACTGGGGCTGGAAGGGCGGCTATTTCGATCAGGAAGCTGATGCCCAGGCTTACTCCGACGAAATGCGCCACATGCTCGCCAAGCAGATGGCGGCACCGAACTCGCCTCAATGGTTCAACACCGGCTTGCAGTGGGCGTACGGAATAGACGGGCCAAGCCAGGGCCATTTTTATGTCGATTTCAAGTCCGGTGAGATGGTTCGGTCAAAGACGGCCTACGAGCATCCTCAACCTCATGCCTGCTTCATTCAATCGGTGTCCGACGACCTCGTGAACGAGGGCGGCATCATGGACCTTTGGGTCCGCGAGGCCCGGCTGTTCAAATATGGCTCCGGCACCGGAACCAATTTCTCGCATCTTCGAGGCGAGCGCGAAGCGCTGTCCGGCGGCGGGAAATCCTCCGGCTTGATGAGTTTCCTCAAGATCGGCGACCGTGCCGCTGGCGCGATTAAATCCGGTGGCACGACCCGTCGCGCCGCCAAGATGGTCGTGGTGGACATCGACCATCCCGATATTGAGGACTACATCGACTGGAAGGTCGTCGAGGAGCAGAAGGTCGCGGCGCTCGTGGCCGGCTCCAAGCTCGCCAGCAAGCATCTCAACGAGGTGATCGCCGCATGCCTCAAGGCAGAGGGCGACGACGCCTTCGACCCCAAGGCAAATACGGCGCTCAAGCGTGCGATCCGCGGTGCTCGGCGCGCGATGATCCCGGAGAACTACATTCAGCGCGTCATCGAGTTTGCCCGCCAAGGCTACGAGTCGATCGAGTTTCGCACCTACAACACCGATTGGGACGACGACGCCTATCTCACCGTTTCCGGTCAGAATTCCAACAACTCTGTACGCGTTACCAACGAGTTTCTCCAGGCCGTGGAATGCAACGCGGAATGGAACCTGACCTTCCGGACCACAGGCGAAGTCGCGAAGACCGTCAAGGCGCGCGACCTTTGGGGCCGGGTGGGTGACGCGGCATGGGCCTGCGCCGATCCGGGCATCCAATTCGATACCACGATCAACGAATGGCACACCTGCCCCGAAGGCGGTCGCATCAATGCTTCGAACCCGTGTTCGGAGTACATGTTCCTCGACGATACGGCCTGCAATCTCGCCTCGCTCAACTTGATGGCTTTCGTGCGCGATGACGGCTCATTCAACGTGGCGGCTTTTGAGCATGCCGTGCGGCTGTGGACATTGACGCTCGAGATATCGGTTCTGATGGCCCAGTTTCCGTCGGCGGAAATCGCTCAGCTCAGCTACAACTACCGCACACTCGGGTTGGGCTACGCCAATATCGGTGGATTGCTGATGGCGAGCGGCCTGTCTTACGACAGCGACGAAGGCCGTGCGATCGCCGGTTCGATCTCGGCACTGATGACGGGCGTCGCCTACGCCACATCTGCGGAGATGGCGGCACAGCTCGGCGCGTTTCCTGGACACGAGGCGAATAGCGACAACATGCTTCGCGTCGTGCGTAACCATCAACGCGCCGCGCGTGGCGACAGCCAAGGCTATGAAGGTCTCGCCATCCAGCCGGTGCCGCTGGTCGCCGCGCATTGCCCTGACGCCGACCTTGCCAAAGCTGCTTCCGATGCTTGGGAACTGGCTCTCAAATTGGGTGAGGCACACGGCTACCGCAACGCCCAGGCGACGGTCATCGCACCAACCGGCACTATTGGCCTGGTGATGGACTGCGACACCACAGGGATCGAGCCGGACTTCGCGCTGGTCAAATTCAAGAAACTCGCCGGCGGCGGTTACTTCAAGATCATCAACCGCATGGTGCCGCGTGGGCTGCAAACGCTGGGCTATGGCGAAAGCCAGGTCGAGGAGATCGTCCGTTACGCTGTCGGCCACGGCACGCTTTCAGGCGCGCCGGGCGTCAATCACGAAAAGCTGCACGGCAAGGGTTTCACCGAGGCGGCGATCAAATCGCTGGAAGATGCCCTCGAAAGTGTCTTCGACATCCGATTCGCATTTAACAAATGGACCTTGGACGAAGATTTCTGCACTCGCGTGCTTGGCTTCGATCCGGAGACGCTAGACAACGTTTCCTTCGACATGCTCGCCGAGCTCGGCTTCACGAAAGAAGAGATCGAAGCAGCCAACACGTATTGCTGCGGCGCCATGACTGTCGAAGGCGCCCCGCACCTGAAGGAGGAGCATCTTTCCGTCTTTGATTGCGCCAATCCATGCGGACGCATCGGCAAGCGCGCACTCCCCTGGGAAAGCCATATCTGCATGATGGCGGCAGCCCAGCCCTTCATATCCGGCGCCATCTCCAAGACCATCAACATGCCCCATGACGCCACCGTGGAGAATTGCAAGGCGGCCTACATGATGTCCTGGAAACTGGGGCTCAAGGCAAACGCGCTCTACCGCGACGGCTCAAAGCTTTCGCAACCGCTCGCTACCACTATGTTCGACGGCATCGAAGACGAGGACGCCCTTGACGAGCTGCTCGAAGCGCCCGCCGCGGTGCAGGCGCCAATGGTCGCCGAACGGATCGTGGAGCGTATCGTCGCGGAGCGTGTCGAACGCCGCCGCATGCCGCAACGCCGCAAGGGCTACACGCAAAAGGCGGTCATCGGGGGGCACAAGGTCTATCTGCGCACCGGCGAATACGGCGATGGCGAGATCGGCGAAATATTCATCGACATGCACAAAGAGGGAGCCGCCTTCCGCTCGCTCATGAACAACTTTGCAATCGCCATTTCGATCGGTTTGCAATACGGCGTGCCGCTGGACGAATTCGTCGACGCCTTTTGTTTCACGCGCTTTGAGCCGTCGGGCATCGTCGAGGGCAACGATGCGATCAAGATGTCGACCTCAGTGCTCGATTACATCTTCCGCGAACTTGCCGTGTCTTATCTGGGGCGCAACGATTTGGCGCATGTCGAACCCGCCGACTTGCAGACCGACGGCCTCGGCCGCGGTCCCGGAGACAAGCCTCAGGAAGCCAAATACAACGAAATACCCGCCGCCGATGTCGCGCTCGACGCGGTCAAGAAAGTGGCGAGCACCGGGTATGTCAGAAACCGTTTTCGCGTGTTTCAGGGCGGCGCTGCCAGCCAGGCCAACGATAGGGCCAACGGCGCCGTTCTAACGAGCTCGGCCGGGAGTGAGCACCATGAGGTGCATGGAACGACAGCCATTGTGGCTGCCGGCGAATCCCGTGCCGTGTCCAGCGACAGTGCGACCCGAACTGTCGCTGTTTCTGCTGCCGTGGTGGCAGAGGTCGATGACCGATTAATCCAAATCCGCCAAGCGCGGATGAAGGGATATGAGGGAGACCCCTGCGCCGAGTGCGGCAACTTTACGCTGGTTCGCAACGGGACCTGCCTCAAGTGTGACACCTGTGGCGGTACCAGCGGATGTAGCTGAAGGCTACGCGCCCTCCCGCTAGGGAGGTGCCTCGTGCCTGACCGTTACTCCTCCCTTACCTTGGGGGTGCGTTCAAAACGCACCCCCCTTTTTTTGCGATCGACAACGCCGCACGTCTACTAGACACCCAACCGGCGCAACACGCTGGAAGGCTTGCCGGCGATCGTCTACGGTGCGGCGCCGGATCATCTGGGAGGCCGAGCGATGGCTGGAACGATCGACAAGCGTTTGCAAGAGTTGGGCATCGAGTTGCCAGAAGCAGCAACACCTGCCGCCAATTATGTGCCGTGGGTCGTTACCGGCAATCTCGTTTTCGTGGCGGGTCAAATCACTTTCTGGAACGGCGAACTGAAACACAAAGGCAGGATCGGGGACGACCTAAGCGTGGAAGACGGCCAAGCCGCTGCGCGGATCTGCGCGCTCAACATCATCGCTCAGGTAAAGAACGCTTGCGGCGGCGATCTGGACCGTGTCGTGCGCTGCGTCAAGCTCGGCGGGTTCGTCACTTCCACACCCGATTTCATCGACCAGCCGAAAGTCATAAATGGCGCGTCCGACTTGCTGGTCGACGTATTCGGCGACAAGGGCCGGCACGCGCGTTTTGCGGTGGCGGCCCCTTCTCTGCCTTTGGGCGTCAGCGTCGAAGTTGACGCTATCTTTGAGATCGCGTGAGCCGACGATGCCCAGAGTAACGCATCCGCGCCTTGAGGCGCTCGGCATAACCCTTCCCGACCCCATGCCCGCCGCGGCCAACTATGTGCCTTGGACGATCTCGGGCCGTCTCCTTCATGTCGCGGGACAAGGTCCGGTCGAGAATGGGGCAATCGTCTGCAGCGGTCAGGTTGGCTCCGAGGTCTCGTTCGATCAAGCCTTCGCGGCGGCACGGTTGACCGGGCTCAACCTGGTGGCGCAAGTCATGCACGCGCTTGACGGCGATCTCGACCGGGTTGCACGGGTCGTGAAATTGGGTGGTTTCGTCCAATGCACGCCCGAATTCACCGACCACCCAATGGTGATCAACGGCGCTTCCGACTTGATGGTTGAAATTTTTGGAGAAGACGGGCGCCATGCCCGCTTTGCCGTAGGCACGCCCTCCTTGCCCATGAATACATCGGTCGAGATTGACGGTCTCTTCGAAATCCACTGACAGCATCAAATCCAAAAAAAAGCCGCCGATCTTGCGATCGACGGCGAGTTACCCGCATCGGGCAAAAAATCTCGAAAGTTGTCCCGGCGCTCACGAAATCACCAAATCGGCGTTACATATCCTGTCCCGTTCGCGCGAAACCGCTAGGTGGATGGCGCAGCTCTGCGTTCGTTCAATCAGAATACGGAGGCAGTTCAACCGCATAAATCAGAATATTACCTCAAACTTAATTAGATAAACTTGGCCTTTATTTGCAACACATCCGACTGTTTGTCAATAGTTATTTAGAAATATTTGTAGAATTATTATAGATAAACTTTAGAACTATTTTCCATATTTCAATAATACTGAAAAAATTCGCCCATTTCCAGCAAAGACAACGGTCAACGCTTGGCACCGATGGCTCGCGGCGCCAAGACGAAATTACGATTCAGTTGACTTATGTTCGTGTCAGCGGCCCGGGCAGGACACTCCGCTGCTCGTTGCAGTACAGCCCATTTGCATTGAGCTCTGATACCTGTCAACGCCGTGGACTGTGCATCCGGAGATGAGGACGGCAAGTACCAGGGCGGTGGCGATCTTCGCAACTCGCGACATGGTTTCGTCTCCCTTCTCCCTCCCGCTCGTATTAGACGGACAAATTCGGTCGAATTCGGGTCCCAAAAGGGGCGATTTCTGGCCCGACTGAAGCCAAGGGTTCGCCTGTACTACGGAGCGAATCGGCCATCCAGTCCCGATTTACATGACGAAAGGCCATGCTAAAGTCGCTCGCCGGGTTGGCTGGCCGACACATGTGACCGAGATAAGGGACGCGGAAAACCATGAACAAGCCGGAGCGCGCTGCAAACTTCGGCATCGACGCCGCCGCGGCCAAGGATGCAATCGTTGCCTATGGCAAGCGCAAGGGCGCTCTTGCGGTAGGCATCGCCGACGTCGAGGCGTTACAGCGCATCGCGCCGGAAGGCTTCGGGCCACGGGATATCATGCCGCGCGTACGCTCTGTGATTTCGATCGGCGTCGGCGGGCCGACGCTCGGCGCCTGGGGCGTGTCGGCCAAGGCGATGGGTTTCATGGGATCTTCTGAGGGTCTGGCTTACAAGATTGCATACGGCACCGCCTACTATATCGAGCGCGAATTCGGCGCGCCGTCGATCTACTGTCCGCCCGACAGCGACCAGGAAGGAGGCGCCCGCATCCCGTTCCAAAGCTTGAAACTTCACGCCGAGCTGGCGGGTCTCGGCGCCCGTTCGCTCGCCGGCGATATCCTGCTGCACCCAGAATTCGGCTTGATGTATTACGGCTCGGTCTTCACCGAACTGGAGCTGGCGCCCGATACGCCAATGGAGGCCAACCCCTGCCCGGCCCCATCCTGCGTGAAGATGTACGGCGAGATCGGCCAGACACCGTGCATGAAATTCTGCCCGGTTGAGTGCCTCTCCGGCGAGATTGACGCCGAAGGCCGGCAAGTGTCGATGGATTTCGAGATGCACAAGTGCGCGGAGATGTCTCAACAGTATGAGATCGTGCCGAACGTTTTGCATGACGCCATGGCCGCGGAAGATCCCGACGAGCGCGCGAACATTATGTTCGGCGAAGTCTCCAAGATGCTCTTCTATAAGCTCTCCGTGAGCTCTGGCGGCCTGCTTGGGCAGTGCTTCGAATGCATGCGTGTCTGCCCTATCGCGACCCAGGCGCCGCTCGCGGACGGCGTCAAACGGGCTGCCGCAGCGCGGGTGCACAAAAAGTCCGCCGATTAGGCATCGAGCATGCGCTACCCCTCATTCGGTGTTACCCAGGAGATGATCGAGGCCTATGCCGACCTCGTCTTTGAGCTGTCCAATAACGTCCAGCGTCGGCGCGGCGATCCGGTGCGCGTGCTCGACTATGCCGAAATCGAGCGTCAGCGCCCCGGCACCGGCATGTCAGACATCGAGATCGCACGTCGCATCGGGCTCAGCGAATATCAGGTGCGCTATGTCCGCATGTACGAGGAGAGCCGCCGCTTCGACATAAACCAATACCAGAAACTGTATGAGCTCGGTGGCGGCCGGCGCTACCGCGAAGCCCGCTACGTCGCTCCTGAGCAACGATACCGCGCCAGCGAGGAGGCGATGGCCTTGAAGGCCACATTGGCCTTCGACCCTGTTCAGGTCCGCCAATTCCTCCAGGACGGTGTTTGGACCGGAGACACGGTGGCCGGCTGGCTCATACAAGGTGCCAAGTCGCATCCCGGCAACCCGCTGATGATCCACGATGGCCAAGCGACTTCCTACGGCGAGACGCTTGAAGCCGCGAAACGTATCGCGGGCGGATTTCTGGCGCTTGGGTTGCGCAAGGGCGACGTTGTGGCGCTCCAGCGGCCCAACACGCCGGAGTACCTCCTAACCTATTTCGGTCTGGCGCTGGCCGGCATCGTCCCCGCGCTGATGCATGTCATCTACGGTCCGGGCGAATTGGAGCCGCTGCTGGCGCATGTCCAGGCCAAAGCGATCGTTACCGGCCCCGGCCCCGCCGGCGACCCGGCGCCCCAACTGCTGGCAATGGCCGCCGGCCCGGGCCCACTCAGGCATGTTGTCACTCACGGGGCAACAATAGGCGGAGCAATCGCCTGGGACGACATCGCGGGCGCCGACCCAATCGAGACGGTCGCCGATCCGCCGGTCGCGGCCGATCCGTTGTTGCTCGCATTCACCTCCGGCACATCGGCCAGTCCGAAAGCCGTCCTGGCCACCAATCAGACCGCGCTCTCTACCATCATCGCGGCCAAGTCAGCCTTGGGATTGAAAACGGGCGACACGATCATGTCCGTTGCCTCATTCACCCATATGTTTGGCATGATGGTGGTCCATTGGGCGTTATCCTGCGGCAGCGCGCTGCTCTTGCTGCCGCAGTATCGTCCCGACCGTTTTGCCGAGCTTCTGATCCAGGGCCGCCCCGACGTCCTGTTTGCCGCGCCTGCGCATATTGCGACCTGCATGCAATCCGGGTTGCTTGACGGCAAGGATCTGAGTTCCGTCCGGGCGGCGATTTTTTCAGGAGCCACCTGCCCCGCCACTCTCGCGGCCGGCCTTGAGAAGCTGATTGGGGGCAAGGTGTTGCAGATGTATGGCATGACCGAGGCCATGTGCATGGCGGTAACCCGTCCAGGAGATGCCAAACGCGTCCGCCACGCCAGCGTCGGCGGCGTCGTGCCCGGACAGGAGTTGCGGGTACGAGCGCCCGACGGCGCCCCGCTATCGCCCGATGAAGAAGGCGAGATTCAAGTGCGCGGCGGCGCCGTTCTCGCCAGCTACCTCAACAACCCCGACGCGACAGGTTCGGCCTTTGCCGAGGGTCGCTGGTTCAAAACCGGCGATCTCGGCACGATTGACGGCAAAGGAAACGCGACCATCAGCGGCCGCTTGAAGGACGTCATCAATCGCGGCGGCATCAAGATCAATCCGGCCGATATTGAGGCTGCCATCGATCGCCATCCGGCCGTCGCCATTTCCGCGATCGTACCGGTGTCTGACGAAGTGCTGGGCGAACGCATGTGTTGTGTCGCCGAGCTTGCACCAGGTGCGACGCTGACACTGGAAGAGCTCTGCATTTTCCTGGAAGAAGATGGTCTTGCAAAGCGGCGCTGGCCTGAGAGGCTCCAGATCGTCGACGCGATGCCACTTACCCCGACAAGAAAGGTCATAAAGGGCAAGCTCCACATCAAGTAGAATGACCGACCTGGGTGATTTGCTTTGTGCATCCTACGGGTCTGGCAGAACACGATCGGTTCGTATCCACAACGGGAGGTGTGAACGATGTTGGGTATTTTGCGATGCGCCGTGTTGTTTTCGTTGATTGCTGGCCTATCGATCGAAAGCGCGGCCGCCGCTGCGGTCACGAACCACGCCGCTCGGTGCCAATCGCTGAAGGGCCCGACCGCCGTCACCGCCTGCCTTGCCGCGATCAAGGCCGAGCCGAACCAAGTCATTCACCGTAGGCGCTTGGGCTTTGCTTATCTGGAGGCCGATCTCTACGCGAAATCGATCGACACCCTGCGCCAGATCACCAAACGCCGCCCGAACGATTGGCAGGCGTACTTCGACCTGGCCTCCGTGTTCGGATTCCTGCAGGCCTATCCGTCAGCGGTCGCGCCTATCGAACGCGCGATGCAGCTCCGACCCAAGCACCAGCGAACACTCATGCTCGCAACCATCATTTATCGCAACGTCAAACGCGACCAGGACGTCTACCGCGTTGCGTTGAACGCCGCCCAACTTGGCGAGCGAATTGCCATGTTCATGACCAGCTATCATTACGAGTCGGGCGTCGGCACCAAGAAGGATCTGATCGAGGCCCGTCGCTGGATGGCAACGGCTGCAGCGGCAGGTCATGTCGGCGCGATGGATCGAATGACCCAGGGCTATCTGAACGGCGAAATGGGCTTCAAACCCGACCCCCGAAAGGCTGAGGTCTGGGCCACCCGGGCCCGCAAAGCCCGCCTTCATCCCTAGCCCAGCGCCCGGAGAGTTTTCAGGCTCTGACCGATCTCGCGGCGAACAACCCACTCTCCATGCATCTGTCCAGAACCGATATCAAAAAATATTTGGCATCTCCTTGAAAATGAGTGAACGCTCATTTATATTACAGATTGAACAATCACTCCCTACAGGCGGCTGGTTTGGGCCAGCAAGCGGCAATTGGCCCAACTGCATCGCCAGAGCCCTCAAACAACATTGGAATTGGTCCTATGGGCAAAGCTGAAGAGACCAAACAACGGCTCATGCGCGCCGCCCTCAAGCTCTTCGTCCGAAAGGGCATCAACGAGACGACCACCCGCGAAATCGCGCTGGGCGCGGGCGTGGCCGAGGGCACGATCTACAGGCATTTTGAGAGCAAGGAAGAACTCGCCTGGGTTCTCTTCCGCGACCACCACCTCGCCATCGCCAGTGCGCTTGACGAGGCCCAGTCAAAGGAAAAGCGCCTCTCCGACAAAACCGCTGCGATCATTGAAACCTACTGCCGCCAGGCCGACGAGGATTGGCTCATGTTCTCATACCACCTGCTTGCCATGCATTCGCATCTCGACCGCGTCACGGACGACATGCTGACGCCGGTCGGCGTCGTGCGCACGGTGATCGGCGAAGCTATGGCATCCGGAGAAATCGCGGCCGGTGACGTCGACGTCACCGCCTCCATGGTCATGGGCATCGTGTTGCAACCGGCCGTCCACAAAATCTACGGCCATATCGATCGTCCACTAGCTGCGTACTCGCAAACCTTCCGCGCGGCTGCGCTGAAGATCCTGACCGATTGACCGCCACCAGGGAGAGACCCCATGCGCTCCTTCGCTTTCAACGCCATCTTCTATCCTTTCACCTTTCTCATCGTCTTGGGCGCGCTGCCGCTTGTGCTTCTGCCAAGCCGCAAACCGCTCGCCTGTTACTTGCGCGGTTGGGCGCGGGCAACCGTCGGGCTCATGCGCCACGTCGCCGGCATTGATGTCGAAGTCCGCGGACGCGAACATATGCCGATCGACCGGCCGCATATCATCGCGGCCAAGCACCAAAGCGAATGCGACGGCATCATCGTGATTTCATTGGTGCCGGACATCGCGTTCGTTGCGATGAAGGAACTTGAAAAGCTGCCTTTTGTCGGCCCGACCTTGCGAAAGCTAGAGATGATCATGGTCGACACGTGCGGCGGCGGGTCGGAACGCCGGGCACTGATTGACGGTGGCCGTGCCGCCAAGGACAGCGACCGCTCGATTTTGATCTATCCCGAAGGACACTTGATGGCGGTGGGAGAGCGCGAACGCTACCGGACGGGCGTCTATCACCTGGCCACCGATCTCTGTATGCCGGTGATTCCCGTTGCCACGAATGTCGGGCTTCGCTGGGATCGACGTCAGAAACGCAAGACACCGGGCCCCGCCGTTGTGTCATTCTTGGCGCCACTTGAGCCGACCGCGGATAAAGCCGGTTTCATGCAGCGTCTGGAAGACGCCATCGAGGCCGAAACCGCTCGCCTGGTTCACGAACACGCCCCAGCGGGAGCCTAATCCTCCCTGATGGCAGCTGCTGCCGACGATCCAGCTTGGCGGCGCCTCGCCGACTTCGTATGTTGCAGCCATGCCCGATGGCGGTGAAGCAGCGACAGTCAAAATCTACGCAAGCATCGCGGAGGTCGACGCCTCCGGCTGGGACGCTTGTGCCCGCATCGGATCGCCGGATGACAACCCCTTCGTCTGCCACGCCTTCTTGAACGCACTTGAGGAAAGCGGCTCGGCCAGCGACCGCGCCGGGTGGATGCCGCAGCATGTCGTAGTGGAGGATGCCGGCAGCGTTCCGATCGCCTGCGCACCGATGTACGTGAAGTCGCATTCCCAAGGCGAGTATGTCTTCGATCACGCCTGGGCCGATGCTTATGAGCGTGCCGGCGGACGCTACTACCCAAAGCTCCAGGTCGCGGTTCCCTTCACCCCGGTGACCGGCCCGCGCCTGTTGGTCCGCCCTGGCGGCGACGAAGCCCGCAATCGCCAGATCTTGATCGCCGCGCTCACCGAAGTTGCCAACAAGAGCGGCGTGTCCTCGCTTCACGTCACCTTCACGAATGAGGCAGACACCGAGGCGCTGGCCAAGGCGGGCTTCGCCATTCGCATGGGAGAGCAGTTCCACTGGGAGAACGATGGCTACGAGGACTTCGACGGCTTTCTGGCAGCGCTCACCTCTCGCAAACGGAAAATGATCCGCAAGGAACGCCGCAAAGTTGCCGATGCGGGGATATCGGTCCGCCCTCTCGTTGGTTCCGAGATCGAACCACGCCATTGGGACGCATTTCACGAATTCTACATTGCCACCTACGACCGCAAATGGGGTTATCCCTATCTGACCCGTGAGTTCTTCACCTTGCTCAGCGAACGGCTTGGCGACCGCGTGGTGCTTGTCGTAGCCGAACATGACGGGCAAATCGTCGCCGGCGCCCTCAATCTTGTCGGCGGCGATGCGATCTACGGCCGGAACTGGGGCTGCAGCGGGCATTTCAAATTCCTGCATTTCGAAGCCTGCTACTACCAGGCCATCGAATTCGCGATTGGCCACGGGCTAAAACGCGTTGAGGCCGGGACGCAAGGCCCGCACAAGATCCAGCGCGGCTATCTGCCTCGCCGGACTTGGAGCGCACATTGGTTACACGATGAGAATTTCCGTAACGCGGTCGATGATTATTGCCGCCGCGAGCGAGCCGCGGTCGAGCAGGACATGACTTATATTGAGGAAATTTCGCCGTTCCGCTGCGTGGAGGATTAGCGCGGGACGGGTTTGTTCGTAAGTTCGACGGTTCAGCGCAACGGACGGAAGAAGGTTCGAATATCCTCCACCATTCTTTGACCCTCCTCTAGCGCCGCGAAATGTCCGCCTTCGGGCATATCGGTCCAGTGCACCACGTTGTACGCCCGCTCGACCCAGGACCGTGGCGGAGGCGGCACCAAGTCAACCGGAAAAGCTGCGATCCCCGTGGGCGCGGTCACTCGCTGACCGGGACCGAGCGCCAAACTGCCGTCGGTCCGGGCCGCGAAATAGATCCAAGTAGCGCTATCGGCCGTACCGGTCAGCCAATAGAGCATGATGTTTGTGAGCAAAGTGTCGCGCGAAAAACGGCGTTCGACTTCTCCGCCCGTATCGCCCCAAATCCGGAACTTGTCGACGATCCACGCGGCCAACCCAACCGGCGAATCGCTCATCGCGTAACCCAGTGTTTGCGGTCGAGTAGATTGAACCTCGCGGTATCCTCGTTCCATCCGCATCGACTTGCCGGCTCGGGCCAACCAGTCGCGCTCTGCATCGCTGGGCGGCGGATCGTCTGCGCCGATATGAGGGCGCAGCCCCACCATGTTCAGATGCACGCCGATCACCGATTGGGTTTGGTCCGAACCCTGCCATGAGGCGACCACGCTGCCCCAATCCCCACCCTGCGTGCCATAGCGTTCGTATCCAAGGCCCTCGGTCATTAGCCGGTGGAACAAGCCCGCTATCGCCCGCGGCCCCATCGGCGCCTCCGGCCGGCCGGAAAACCCGTATCCCGGCAAAGACGGAACCACGACATCGTATGCGTCGTCGATGTCACCGCCATAACGTTCGGGATGGGCAAGCGGCTCGATGACATCGAGGAACTCGACGACCGATCCGGGCCAACCGTGGGTCAAGAGCAACGGCATCGCGTGATCGCCGCTGCCTTTCTCCACGATCAGGTGAATGGGGAGCCCGTCAATCTCGCATAGGAAATTCTGAAAACCGTTGAGCCGTCGTTCCGCCGCCCGCCAATCGTACCCGTCACGCCAATAGGCGACGAACCCACGCATGTATTCCAGATCGGCCCCATGCGTCCAGCCGGCAGTTTTTGGTGGATCCGGCCAGCGTGTACCTGCGAGACGCTGGTCAAGATCATCCAGCTCGGCGTCTGGGATCGCTATACGATAAGGCGTCGGCTTGCCGGAGGACGGCATCGAAATTCTTCGCCGTCCGGCTCAGGCCTCTACCACCGGCTCAACGCGGCTCGACCAGTTCGGGCGACTTCTCGTCAGGTCCGCCTTTGTCGTCGGGTCCACCCCCGCCGTCGGGATCACGCTTGGATTTCTTGCGCTGCTCCGCCTTGGTCGGCGGCCGCTTCTGGTAGCTGAAGGCGAGTTTGTTGTCCTTGGACACGCGCGCCCGAACAGTACCGCCCTTCTCCAGCTTGCCGAACAGCAGTTCTTCGGCCAGCGGCTTCTTGACTTGCTCCTGGATGACACGGGCCAACGGTCGTGCGCCAAATTTCGGATCGTAGCCGCGCCCGGCCAGCCATTTGCGGGCTTCCGGCGTGAGTTCGATGGTCACGTTGCGGTCGGCGAGTTGTTCCTCAAGCTGCATGATGAACTTGTCAACGACCTTTTCCACGACCTCCGGACCCAGCGCCTTGAAGCCAATGGTGGAGTCTAAACGATTGCGGAACTCCGGCGTGAACATGCGCTCGATCGCTTCGGTATCGTCGCCGATACGTTCGCTGCGCTCGAACCCGATAGCCGGTTTGGCCAGTTCCGAGGCGCCCGCATTCGTGGTCATGATCAGGATTACGTTGCGGAAATCGACGGTCTTGCCGTTGTGATCGGTCAATTTGCCGTGATCCATGACCTGCAGAAGTACGTTGAACAAATCCGGATGGGCTTTCTCGATCTCGTCGAGCAACAGCACGGCATAGGGATGCTGGTCGATTGCATCGGTCAGCAACCCACCTTGGTCGAAGCCGACATATCCCGGAGGGGCACCGATCAACCGAGAGATCGAATGCCGTTCCATGTACTCCGACATATCGAATCGGATCAGTTCGACGCCCAAGGTCAGGGCGAGCTGGCGCGCTACTTCGGTCTTGCCGACCCCGGTCGGCCCGGAGAACAAGTAATTGCCGATCGGCTTTTCGGGTTCGCGCAATCCGGCGCGCGCAAGCTTGATGGCGGCGCTCAAAGCCGCAATCGCTTCGTCCTGGCCGTAGACCATCCGCTTGAGATCGCGGTCCAACGACTCCAGCGTCTGCCGGTCGTCACGGCTAACATTCTTCGGAGGGATGCGGGCGATCTTGGCGACGATCGCCTCCACGTCCTTCACGTTGATCGTCTTTTTGCGCTTGCTCGGCGGCAGCAGCATTTGTGCAGCTCCGACCTCATCGAGAACATCGATCGCCTTGTCGGGCAGTTTGCGATCGTTGATGTATCGCGAGGACAGCTCCACCGCCGAACGGATCGACTCCGCCGTGTAACGGACGCTGTGATGCTCCTCGTAATACGGTTTGAGACCGCGCAAGATCTTTACCGTGTCCTCGACCGAGGGCTCGTTGATATCGATCTTCTGGAAGCGACGGACCAGCGCCCTGTCCTTTTCGAAGTAGTTCCGGAATTCCTTGTAGGTCGTCGAGCCGATGCAACGCAGCGTGCCCGAAGCCAGAGCCGGCTTCAGAAGGTTGGAGGCATCCATAGAGCCGCCTGACGTGGCGCCGGCACCGATCACGGTATGAATCTCATCGATAAAGAGGATTGCTCCAGGCATCGCGTCTAGCTCGGAAAGCACCGCCTTCAGACGCTCCTCGAAATCACCTCGGTAGCGCGTACCAGCGAGGAGCGAGCCCATGTCGAGGGCGTAGATGGTGGCGTCCTTCAACACCTCGGGCACTTCTTCATGGACGATGCGTCGGGCCAGGCCTTCAGCGATCGCTGTCTTGCCCACGCCGGGCTCGCCCACATAAAGGGGGTTGTTCTTCTGGCGTCGGCACAGGATCTGGATGGTTCGCTCAACCTCCGCCGCCCGACCGATCAGCGGGTCGATGCGGCCCTTCTTGGCCTTCTCGTTCAAATCGACGCAGTAGCTGGTCAGCGCTTCCTTACCCTGCTTGACCGTATTCTCGCCGGCAGTATCTTCTTCCGCCCCGTGCACGGAACGATTTTCCGATTTGCCTGGAACCTTGGCGATGCCGTGCGAGATGTAGTTGACCGCGTCGTAGCGGGTCATGTCTTGCTCTTGCAGGAAGAACACAGCATGGCTTTCGCGCTCGGCGAACATGGCGACCAACACGTTGGCGCCCGTGACCTCTTCGCGGCCGCTCGACTGGACGTGGATGGCCGCGCGCTGCAGGACCCGTTGAAATCCAGCCGTGGGTTTGGCCTCTTCGCCCGACTCGTCGATCAAATCGTCGAGTTCGTTGTCGATATAGTCGATCAGTTCAGCCCGGATACGATCGATATCCACGCCGCAAGCGCGCATGACAGCGACCGCATCCTGATCTTCCGTCAGCGACAGGAGCAGATGCTCCAGCGTTGCATAGTCATGGCGCCGCTCGTTGGCATAAGCGAGCGCGCGATGAAGACTTTGCTCGAGATTCGATGACAGCATTGGGCGATCCGATCTCCTGGCCGCGTTCGAGGGTTACTCTTTCTCCAGCGTGCACTGGAGAGGATGCTGGTGACGGCGGGCAAAGTCCATCACCTGATTGACCTTGGTCTCCGCGACCTCATAGGTAAAGACGCCGCACACACCGACGCCCTTCTGATGAACATGCAGCATGATGCGTGTCGCTTCCTCTCGATTCTTGTTGAAGAACCGCTCAAGCACATGGACGACGAACTCCATTGGCGTGTAGTCGTCGTTCAACATCAAGACCTTGTACATCGATGGCTTCTTGGTCTTCGGTCGGGTCCTTACGACCACGCCCGTATTGGAGCCATCATCCTTCTTGTCGTTGTCGCCGCTCATAGCCCTACGACAAATCGATCTGCGAGATTCGCTGTGAGTGTGTAGCGGTCATAGGAAAGATTCTGTGAATTCCGATTACCATGAGATTTGCCATTCCGACCGGCAGTTTCAAGCACGTACCGACAAATAATGTCGCCCAGCGATAGACGCCGAGGGCGAATGAAGGGGCGTCACAACGTGGACACTGAGGTGCAGTCCGCTTGGTGATCACATCGACGACCAAAGAGAATCGAGCACCGATCAACCCAAATGTCGCATTCGCGGTCTCGCCCGTCAAACCGCGGAATTCTGCGCGTTCGACTTCCATAATGCGATCCTCGGGCCATACGCCATCAAGCTAATCGGCTCGCGGCCATACGCCGATCATACCGACAGCGTCCCTGCCGCCTAGATGTCGGAAGCCCGGAACAGATGCCCCACGATGCGCATCCAGAAAAAAGTCCCGGATGCATCTGACGTTATCTCGGTTAGCGATGCCCCAGCGGCATTCTGAGCACCAGCGCTCCTCCGATCCTCGCGCAGACCTATTGGCGACGCCCAACATCACATGGATTCGCATCGCTTCGACCTCAATTTCATTGATATAATCTGAGTTTTCGTGTAATAAAACAATCTATTGCGTTACTAAATTAATGTTTGACTCAAGCATACTGCGACGGACGACCATCCCGGCAGTTATTGGTGCCCGGGGATGGGGATTCAGAGCGTCACGTAGGACACTGGAACGCGGTTCGACCCCATTGGCCCATCGACTAGGCCTCCTCCGGCACGAAATATGTACCGATCGAACAAAATTGGGGACGTTCCGGCTCAGAAGTTAATGTTTGTTAACTAATTCCAGGTGACAATAGAAATGCAGACGGGGCGATGGACAGCGACTCAGTCGCCGCGTAGAATCTGGCATCGAGAGTCAGGTTCCAGGAACTTCAAGGGGAGAAGCAGTTGATCAGTGGAGCAATAAAATCAATGCGGAGCCAAATCGGCGTTCGCACATTGACCATGGCGTTCATGGCGGCATTGGTGACGTCGTCGGTTCTCCTGGCGCCGCGACCGGCGGCAGCGCGGCCCGGTTACGCCGCGATGGTGGTCGACTGGCAGACCGGCCGGGTGATCAGCGCATATAGGCCAGACAAGCTCCACGCACCTGCGTCCCTGACCAAGGTGATGACCCTCTATCTCGTCTTCGAAGCTCTCGACGCCAAGCGCTTGAAGCTCAATCAGCGGCTTCGCGTATCGGTAAGAGCCCAGTATACCTCCCCGTCCCGCTTGGGCCTTCGCGCCGGCAGAACGATTACCGTCCGGCAGGCAATCCTGGCCCTTGTGACCAAGTCGGCGAACGACGCCGCGGTCGTGGTCGCGGAGGCGCTCGGCGGTAGCGAGCGCGCTTTTGCCCGCATGATGACGGTCCGCGCCCGCCAGATTGGCATGGCGCACACCACTTTCCGCAATGCCTCGGGATTACCGGCGCGCGGCCAGCTCACAACGGCCCGCGACATGGCTATCATGGCCCGCACTGTGATCACCAAGTTCCCGCACCACTACCACTATTTCAGCACCCGCTCCTTTTACTTCCGGGGCCGCAATCACGGCAATCACAACCGCCTGCTTGGGCGTTACCCTGGCGTGGATGGCCTGAAAACCGGCTTTGTGCGCGCTTCGGGCTACAACTTGATTGTGTCTGCGCGCGGCAATGGCGGCAAACGCATTGTCGCAGTGGTCTTGGGCGGGCGATCCAACCGGCACCGCGATATCCGGATGACCAGCCTGCTGAACTATTCCTTCGGCAACAAGACCCGGTACGCCGCCCTGATCCAGCGTGGACGGCACGTTCAGACCGTGCGCAGCCAGCGCAAGGCTTCCGTGGTCGCCTCTTCTCGTCGGTACGCCTCCGCGAGCTACTCCGCCCGCAAGTATCGCCGAGCCGTGCGCCATTCGACCAGGACCCGCCGCGGGCGGTGGTCCATTCAGGTCGGTGCGTTTCGGAGCTATCGCAAGGCGCGGCGGGCCAATTACATTGCCGCACGCCGCGTGCCCAGCTTACTCCGACGGGCCAAGCACGCTGTCGTACGCACACGCTCCCGCCGCTACTACCAGGCGCGTTTGCGGGGTCTCACCAGGTCCCAGGCCTACGTCGCTTGTCGGTCGTTGCGACGTGTGAAGCGTCGCTGCGCGGTCCGAGGCCCTGTCCGCTACAGGTATCGCCGGGGACGCCGGGTGCGTTCATAGATCCGGATTTACGAACCGTTCGCTCCTGGTTGATTTGATAGAGCGCCGAGGCGTTGCCGCCATCGGCGCTCTTCCTTTTTGATGTCATCGGCGTTGATGCCATCGAGCCAACGATTGGCAATGGCAAGGAAGGCCGGTTTGTGTTCGGCCCGCCAGTCATCGATCGACCATTCGCCGCGATCGCGGGCGACCCGTTCGCTGGCAATGAAAACCCAGGCGGTCGGCTCTAACAATTCATCCACCGAAGCCGCACCGATTTTCGGGATTGTTACCCGTCGCGCCACGGCATCGTAATCCTGGCCTTCAAAACAGCTCAGGATCGCAGCGTCCTGCAGGCTTGCCCCAGACATGATTACGCCGTCAGTCGTGGCCCCGGCTTCGGGCACCGTCGCGGGATATGGCTGTCCCTGCACTGAGTAGCGACGGTGCTCGGGCAACAGCGCCGCCCGCATAGCCGCATCCGGAACCTCGCGCCCGAGCACCAGGCGCCGGATTTCGGCGTCAACCAATGTCCCGTAAAAGAAAAAGTCGATCCCCACGACCTGCCGTCCAGATTAGAGCCGGCTTAGAACGCCGGCGGCGAGATCCCGCTTTTCTTCAGCTGCGCAGCCAGTTGCGCCTTCAACCGCTCCAAGCCCGCTTCATCGCCGGCCTCGCAACGCGCGACCAGGACGGCTTGTGTATTTGACGCCCGCAACAGCCACCAACCATCCTCGGTACTGACGCGCACACCGTCAATCCCGTTCACCTCGGCGCCGCTTTCTCCGAGGCGTTTGCGTACGTCCTCAACGATGGAGAATTTTTGCTCTTCTGCGCAATCGAATCGGATTTCGGGAGTGTTAACGACCGATGGAAGCCGATCGTGGATCTCCGCCAAGCTCTCCTCGGAGCGGCTGACGATCCCGATCAGGCGCATCGCGGCATAGAGCGCGTCGTCATAACCGTAGTACTTGTCGGCAAAGAACACATGGCCGCTCATCTCGCCCGCAAGCGGCGCATTGGTGTCCCGCATTTTGGCTTTGATGAGCGAATGACCGGTCCGCCACATTAGGGGCTGTCCGCCCATCCGGGCAATTTCGTCGAACAACACGCTGCTCGCCTTGACGTCCGCGATGATCGTTTCGCCTGGCCGCTCGGCCAGCACCTCCCCGGCGAACAGCACCATCAGCTGATCCGCCCATAGCACGCGGCCCTGCCCGTCTATCGCACCAATGCGGTCGCCATCGCCGTCGAAGGCAACACCGATATCGCAACTTTCCGACCGAACCGCGTCTTTCAATTGCTCGAGGTTCTTTTCAACCGTCGGATCCGGATGGTGATTGGGAAAGGTGCCGTCGATGTCCTCGTTCAAAAGGACATGCCGGCCCGGCAGATCGGCGCAAAGTTTGACCATTGCCTCGCCGACAGCACCGTTGCCGCCGTCCCAGGCAACGGTTAAAGGTCGTCCGCCCCGGTAATCCTCCACCAGGCGCGCCACGTAGTCGTCCAGGATCGGCCGTTCTGCCGTCGCGCCCGCCCCTTTCACATAGTCGCCACGCGCTGCAATGGCGCCAATCTCTTGGATTGAATCTCCATAGAAGGCGCCGTGCCCCAGCATCATCTTGAAGCCGTTATAGTTGGGCGGATTGTGCGACCCGGTGACCATGATCCCGCCGTCTGCCTCAAGAGCGTAAACGCCGTAGTAGAGCATCGGGGTCGGCCCAAGGCCGACCTGCAGCACCTCCATTCCGCCAGCCGTAAGTCCATCAGCCAGGGCGGCTGCCAGCGTTGGCGAACTCAAACGGCCGTCATAGCCAATCGCCACGCGCCGGCCACCCTTCTTGGCAACCATCGTCGCGAAGGACCGACCGACGGCTCTCGCATCGTCTTCGCTCAAAGTCTCGCCGACGATCCCGCGGATATCGTATTCGCGAAGAACGGTGGGATCGAAGTTATGTGGTTTGGGCATCAAGCGGTGTTCCGATCTCGCTGTTGGAGTACCGGCCCGACGGCTCGGCGTCCAACGGAGCTGTAGGAGAATCCGGCTTCGGCCATCTCCAGGGGTTGGTAAATGTTCCGCAGATCGATCATCACAGGTGCTTTCATTGCCGTCCGCAAGCGTTCCAAATCGAGTGCGCGGAATTCATTCCATTCTGTAATGATCACCAGCGCATCGGCCTGCTCGGCGCTCTGATAGGCGTTCTCGCACCAGACTACGTCGCCCAGCAGCTTCTTGGCCTCGCTCATGCCCTCGGGATCGTACGCACGAATAGCCGCGCCAGCGGATTGCAGGGCCGGCAGGATATCCAGGCTGGCGCTATCGCGCATATCGTCGGTGTTCGGCTTGAATGTGAGCCCGAGGACCGCGATCGTCTTGCCCTCTACACTGCCTCCGCAGGCGCTCACGACCTTGTCTGCCATCTTCGCTTTGCGACGATCGTTGATGTCGACCACGGTTTCGACAATGCGCAATGGGGAGCCGTTTTCCTGACCGGTGCGCACCAGCGCCAGGGTATCCTTCGGAAAGCACGACCCACCGTAGCCGGGCCCTGGGTGCAGGAATTTGGCACCAATGCGCCCATCCATTCCCATGCCCTTGGCGACTTCCTGGACATCGGCGCCGACGGTCTCGCACAAATCAGCGATCTCATTGATGAATGTGATCTTGGCAGCAAGGAAAGTATTGGCCGCGTATTTGATCAGCTCCGACGATTCGCGCGACGTGAACAGGGTCGGCGTTTCGCGCAGGAATAGCGGTCGATAAAGCTGCCGCATGACGTCCTTGGCGGCTTCCGATTCGGCGCCGATCACTACCCGGTCCGGGTGCATGAAGTCCTCGATCGCCGCACCCTCGCGAAGAAACTCCGGGTTTGATACGACGTCGAACTCTGCCCTGGGTTGCGCTTCACGGATAATCCGCTCGACCTCGCGGCCGGTGCCGACCGGGACCGTCGACTTGGTGACGATGACGGTATAGTGATCGAGCGATTCGGCGATTTCCTTGGCAGCCGCGTAGACATAGGACAAGTCGGCGTGTCCATCTCCGCGGCGCGTCGGCGTACCCACGGCGATGAAAACGGCGTCGGCTTGAGAGACGGCCGGGCCCAAATCCGTGGTGAAGAACAGCCTCTCATCCTCCACGTTCTTCGCCACCAAGGTATCCAGACCTGGCTCGAAGATCGGCATGTCGCCCTGCTCTATCCGGGCAATTTTCTCCGCATCGAGATCGACGCAGGTCACATGATGGCCGAATTCGGAGAAGCAAGCTCCCGAAACAAGCCCCACATAACCTGTGCCAATCATTGCTATCCGCATTACGATTTCCTTTGGTTTCAGCGCCAGACGGCGGCGCGCACCTTCAGGTCTTGGCGATCAGTTCGCCCATGGCGCTGAGGACGGCATCGGCCAGATCATCGCGACGAAGCGCGAAAGCGATATTGGCTTCCACATAGCCCGCCCGGTCGCCGCAGTCATAGCGCTTGCCCTCGAAACGCAATCCGTGAAGCGCTACCTGGCCAATGGTTGCCGCAATGGCGTCGGTAATTTGGATTTCGCCGCCGGCGCCGGTTTCGTGGCGGTCAAGCTCGCCCAACACCTGGGGTTGGAGGATATAGCGGCCGATGATCGAGAGCGTCGATGGGGCGTCCTTGGGATCCGGCTTCTCGACCAGACCCGCCACCGTAGCCAAGCGACCGTCATCGGCGGACACGTCGAGGATACCATATCGATTGGTATGCTCGCGCGGCACGTCCATCACGGCGACAACATTGCCACCGGTCTCCTCATATGCGTCAACAAGCTGCCTGAGGCACGGCACGTCGCTCTGCACAAGATCGTCGGGCAGTAACACCGCGAACGGCTCATCCCGAATAAACGAGCGGGCGCACCAAATGGCATGGCCCAACCCGAGAGCTTCGCGCTGACGGGTGAAGTTGATCTGGCCGGGATCGGGCAACCAGCCATTGATCGCTGCGACCTCCGCCACCTTGTCACGAGCCTCGAGCACGCCGGTCAACTCCGGGGCCGTATCAAAATGGTCCTCGATAGCCGATTTGCCACGGCCGGTGACGAAGATGAACTCCTCAATTCCGGCAGCTTGGGCTTCCTCCAGAGCGTACTGGACGAGGGGCTTGTCGACGACCGGGAGCATCTCCTTTGGCACAGCCTTGGTGGCCGGCAGGAAGCGCGTCCCCAAACCCGCAACAGGAAACACTGCTTTTCGGACCGGGCGCGTCACGGGCTGCTCCAATGCATCGAATGTCTCGTTGATTGCCGGGTGCCGCATCGAATTCCGCGTTTCGGCCAAACCGGGGCGGCGCTGTTCTGCCATGCAGCGCCAGACCACGCAAGTTTGGCTATCCGCCGCGGCTGATGATGGCCCGCTGCGTTCGTTTCGGCTAGCCCAGACATCAGTGTTTCAGCCGCCCATCGCTCGACATCAGAACCGCGAGCGGCCTGGTATGCGGGAAGTTTGCAAGCACGATCATCAGGATCACCATGATGGGCACACACAGGAACATGCCCGTGACGCCCCAAATCGTACCCCAAACCACGAGCGAGACGATAACGATCAAGGGGCTCAGATTGAGGGAGCTGCCCATCAGCTTCGGCTCGATGATGTTGGCAATCGCGGCCTGAGTAACGCCGACGCCGATCACCACTACGAGAATCGGCCAGACGCTGGTGAACTGTACGAGCGAGAATACAAGCGGAAAAATGATACCGATGATCGGCCCCACGGTCGGGATCCAGGCCATGAAGAAGATCAGCACGCCCCAGACCTCGGCGAAGCGCAAGTCAACCGAGCGCATAATCGCGTAGCACACCAAGGCGGTGATCAAGGCCAGAATGAATTTGATCCGGATGTAGAGCTGAATGTCCTCGCCAATTTGGCGCAACATCCGGCGCGTTCGCTCACGCCGCTCTTTATCTTTAGCGAGCGCGTTGAGTTTGCGGTTGAAGGTCAACTGCTCCAGCAGCAGAAAGATCACGTAGACGATAATGATGCCGATATCGCCCGCAATGCTGGTCACTGCCGATACGATACTGCCCGCCATCTGGCCAAAATTAATACGGCCGAGCAATTCGCTCACCGTCAGCGTGCCCTCCTTGATGGGCAGCAGTTTGATCGCCTTCTCCAGCACTGTACTGAGGTTGTTTTGAAAGTCGTTGGCGACTTGCTGGAGGTTCTGCGGGGTGAAATTGGCGCTGATGAAGCTGACGAGGATGGCGAGGCCGAGCACGAACGAGAGCACGGCCAGGATCAGGCTGAGCCAGCGCGGCATGCGCCAGCGCCACACCGGCAGCTGCTGATAGGTTGTGGCCAGGACGTCGATCAAATACCAGAAGACAACCGCGATCACGAACGGGATCAGCAGGTTCTTGGCGACGATCAGAAAATAGAGCGTCAACCCGGCGACGATGGCGATCATACCGAAGTTGAATAGCCCCGTCCTGATACCGCTTTCACTCAGGCGCATTCTGAGGCCCTTCGCCGCGCATCTCGTTCATCGCCATCAAACCACGCCCGCTACCGCTCCGCAATTCAACACCGGACCCGAAGCCGCCAGCCTGAATACCAATTTACAACGGCTCTATTGTGCCGAGCCAGATGTTGTCAACTGCCTAACAGGATGTCCCGTGCCTCGTTGAGCCTCGAAGCCAATTCCGCTGAGCCCCCGCGGTCGGGATGGTGCTCGCGCATCAGCTTTCGATGGGCGCTGCGGATTTCGGTTTCGCTTGCTTTTTGATCCACGCCCAGCAGTTTGCGGGCCTCATCCGGGCTCATACGGCCAGAACGCTTAGGCGCATCGTCTTGCGCCTGGGCGGCGTCTCGCCATCCCTCGTGATGACGGTCGAGAAAGCTCTCCAGCACCCGCGCCGATTGCTCGTCGCGGGCCCAGCACTCACGCCAAAAGGCCAGCAACTCCTCCGGCCGCATCTCGCTGAGGTCACGGCCAGCAAAGGCGCCCTTGCGGACCCGCCCCGCCATTTGCCCACTGCCATGATCGAGGATCATATCGAGGTAGTCGGTCTCAACGTTTGACTGGCGGCCTCTGCGCGACTTGCGAGAACCGTTTGGCGCCGGCCCGGGCGGCAGGGCCAACATGCGCATCAGCAAGATCACAAAGAGAAGCGCACTCGAAAACGCCAGGATCAGTGGTCCGGCAAGCAAAAACCCCACCGCACAAAGGCCGCTTGCCGTTAGTCCGACCCAGCGCATCGCGGTCGAGACCTGGCTTTGGCTGGCGCCTTGAAACCAGCGGGAGAGCACAATCACGGCTGCCAGAAATGCTAGGCCGAGCAGTAGGTAAGACATGCCCTGCCGCGCTATTTCAGCTGATGGGTAATGAGAAGAGCCGCCCCACCGCGTCTTGCCCCCATATCCTCCAGCGCGCGGCGCCCGCCCGCAGCATAAACCGCAACGGCCGAAAGGAGTTCCTTCAGTTGGCGCGCGCTCCCCGCATCGAAGGGGCAATAAGCGCCACCGGTGAGTTGGGCGATCTGCTCGAACGCGCGCCTTGCGATAGGCTCTCCGCCCTCGTGAAACATGAACGCACGGACCCCTAGAAGACCGAGCTTGCCGGCTTGATGGCAAAGCCGATCAACATTCTCCTCCATGCAGTCGCCCACAAATACGAGCGCATCGACGGGCTGGCTCTTGGTTTCTTTCATGGCGTGGCCAAGCACTTTGCGGATCTGCGTGCGGCCGCCCAAACAGCGCACCCGGTTCATTCGCTGGACGAGTTCGCCGGAGTTGCTGACCCAGGGGCTGGCCCGACATTCGCCAAAGCCGCGATAATAGACGAGCTGAACGTCGAGGCCGCCCAAACTGGCCGTTTCCTCGAACATTTCGCTTTGGAGGTGGCAAGCCATGTCCCAGGTCGGCTCACGGCTCGCCGTCGCATCGATGGCGAATACCAGGCGCCCGCGCACACCAGCCGGTTTGGTGACGGGCGTGGCCGCGACCTTTTGGATAAATTCGTCGATCTTGCCAGCACTAGACCGCGCCGGCAGACCCGGTTCGCGCTTTGCCATCTGCCTGGGCTTTAATCCTTGGTGCCTTCTGACATAAGGATTTCCGGTCCGCGCGTCCAGCCTCAGGAACTTGCAGCCTGGTTCAGAACGCCGCCATCTTCGGCCAGCCCGATGAACTCAAGCAGTCGGCGAACCTCTTGGCGGGCTGCAATGTGCGACATGTTGAGTTGCACCTTGGTGCCGGTTTCCCGGAGGTCGAGGACAGTCAGACCCTGCAGGAAGAGTTCCCGGAAGACCACCCGCTCACCAAAACCCAGCGCAACGCGGAAGCCGAAACGCCCGGCAAGCTCATCCAGTGTCGCTTCGATCGCTTGTTGGTTGCGCGAGGCGAGCGCGGCGATCCGGTTGCGCAAAACCACCCAGTCGATAGCGCCCATCCCCTCGGCCGCACGCGACTTGCGCGCCTCCCACACTTTGTCGCTGAACCGGCTGGGGCCCACTGGTTCCGGCGGGTCGCCTTCCAGCTTTGCGATCAGGTCCAGATCTATCAGGCTGTCGTTGATCGGCGTAACCAACGTATCGGCGAACTGTATGGCCGTTCGGCCAATCTCGGTGTCGCCGCCCGGCGTGTCGATGAAGACGACATCGTTGGTCTGGGACAGTCGCCCAATCTCGCGCCTCAGCCGGCCGCGATCCTCTTCACCCGAGCGGACACGACTGTCGTCCTGGCTCAATACCAATCTGTGGTGTTCGGGCATGATCAGGGAAACGCCGTTCTGCTCGCCGAATTCGCGCCGGTTGGCGATATAGCGCGAGAGCGATGCCTGGCCGGAATCAAGATCGATCGAAGCGGCGCGGGCCCCTTCGCGCATCGCCCCGATGATCAAGTGCATCGCTGTTGTTGACTTGCCGGTACCGCCCTTTTCGTTGCCGATCACGACAACCCGGGCGCGGCCCGTGACCTTGGCAGGTTCGGTCAACGATCCCGGAAAGCTCACCCCACGCTCCGACGGTCCATCGGTGGTCCCCCGTCGCCACAATCAACCAAGTCAAACCCAAAGGCAACCGAAGCAAAGGGCAAGAGAAGAGAAATCCGCACAGTGTGTCTAAACCGCCTTGATCCAGACCGCGGTGTCGTGGATGACGGCACCACCGCGCGGCGGTCCGGGCTCCGCGCTGATCAGCGTATTGATGCCATTGCCCTCCTCAAATGCCGCATTCGGCCAGATGCTCTCTACCACCGCGACACCGCGCTGCAATCCCTCGAAGGGGCGTGCGTGGACCACCACGGACCCTTGTGCGTTTCCGATCCGCACCCGGTCATCGAGATCGACACCAATCGCCTTGCAATCCTCCGGGTGGATAAGGGCCGTCGGCCGTCCCTCTTTCTTGCGCGATGTCGGGGTCTCGGAGAATGTAGAGTTCAAGTAATTGTGAGCCGGGGCCGCGATCAGACGGAAGGGACGCTCGTCGTCCGCCTCGTCGATGATTGCGAAATGGTCGGGCAACTTCGGCATGCGGGCATGGTCGCTACCAATCGCCGACCAATCCGGCTTGAAGTGGAACTTGCGGTCGGGAGTCGGAAAGCCATTGAGGAAGTTCATCTCCTCGAACGAGCCGGCCCGGTCGATCCAATGCGCCGCGTGAATTGTCTCCGCGTCAGGGTATCCAGAGGCCGCCAGCGTCGCTTCGATCAACTCCCAGGCCGACATCAGAAAGCCCGGGTGCTCGGCGCCCAACCGCTTGGCCAAGGCGCAGATGACCTTGTGGTTCGACCAGCTCTCCCCGACCGGCTCGATCACCGGCTTGGTCACCTGCAGATGGGTGTGCCCGTTGCCGACATAAAAGTCCTCATGCTCCAGGAAGGTGGTGGCCGGCAGGACGATATCGGCCATTGCCGCGGTCTCGGTCATCAACTGCTCGTGCACGCAAACGAAGAGATCGTCGCGTGCGAAGCCTTTGCACACCGCGGTTGTGTCCGGCATGACCATGACCGGATTGGTGTTCTGGATGAAAAGTGCATTCACCGGCGGGCCATCGCCAAGATCGCTTTTTGACCCGTTTAGAATGGCACCGATGCGGGATTGGTCGAGCTGGCGCACCGACTTGTCGACCGCATCCATGCCCATGATTAACGAAAGATCGAGCCCGTAGAGTTGGCTGTTCGAATAGAGCGCGCCACCGCCTTTGTGCTGCCAGGCGCCGGAGACGGCCGGAATGCACGAAACCGCGAACAGGTTGGCCGCTCCGTTGCGCGAGCGCGAAAAGCCATAGCCGAGACGAAAGAATGTGCGCGGCGTGGTTCCGATGGCGCGTGCGAACTCGACAATTTCCTGGGCACTCAGCCCGGTGATGGAAGCCGCCCATTCCGGCGTCCGCGTCTTCAAATGCGATTCCAGCTCGCCCGGAACGTCAGTGTATTGCGCCATGTAGTCGCGGTCGGCGAGACCTTCGGCCAGAAGGACGTGCATGATCGCGCAGGCCAGCGCACCATCCGTGCCCGGACGCAGCATCAGGTGATAGTCGGCCTTCTCCGCTGTCGCTGTACGGTATGGGTCGACCACCGCGAGTTTCGCTCCGCGAGTGCGCTTGGCCTCGGTCACGTGGTGCATGACGTTGATCTGTGTTGCGACCGGGTTGGTGCCCCAACTCACGATCAGATCCGCATTTGCGATCTCGCGCGAATCCGATCCGCGCGCTGCGCCCACGCCGGCCAACCAGCCGGCATTCGATAGCGCTGAGCAAATCGTGGAGTGCTGACGTGAGTATTTCATCACATTGCGCAACCGTTCGATCCCGTCGCGCTGCACGAAGCCCATCGTCCCGGCATAGAAGAACGGCCAAACCGCCTCGTTGCCGTCGACGGCGGCGATGTCGCTTAGCTGCCCGGCCACCTCATCGAGCGCCTCGTCCCACGATATCGGCGCAAAGGCTTCGATGCCGACGCCCTTTTCGCCGACCCGACGCAAGGGTGTCTTCAGCCGACCAGGATGGTGCACGCGTTCTGCGTAGCGCGCCACCTTGGCGCAGATCACGCCGCAGGTGTACGAGTTCGCCTTGGCGCCACGCACCCGCCCGATGGTCTGAGGATCGATGCGCTCCACCTCAAGCGCGCAACAGCTTGGGCAATCGTGCGGACAGGCGGAATGGACAATATCAAGCGGCATGCGGCCAGTACTCCCTAGAGTTCACAGGAAAGTACGAACCGCCCGGAGTGAAATCAACAGGACCGGCGCCCTTCACCCAAGCAACTTATTCGGCCAAGCCTATTTTCCGCGGCTGGCCGATTTCAGCGTGTGGATCTTGCCCTTGGGATGAAACGCATGAAAGGCAAACGCGAAGCTGATGTCGTGGACGGCATCGACCAAGCCGTCCTTCGTCTTTCGTTGAACCACGACATTGCCGACATCCTTGCCACGCGCTATCACGGACGAATCCAGGGCAGAAGCTTGGCCAGCCTCCCAACTGATAACGATGTCGCCTGCTTCAATTCGCTTTTTCGTCCGAACCAGGCTGAGCGCCCAGGCCTGCTTGCCAACGACAACGACCCGCTCCAAAGGCGGTAGGCCTTCGGGCATGGTGCCGCGGAAGAATGGGTATGGCCGGCGACGGGAATCGTATCCGACATAGGGATTATAGCCGTAGCGGCGCGTCCGCGGGTTGCTCGGCGCCAGCACCTTTTTGGCGCCGGACTTACGCAACTTGAATTTGGCGAAGGATTCGACCCGCACCGGCAGCATCTTCAACTGCTTTCCGGTCAGCCCGCCGACGATCGCTTCGCCCAGGAACTGCTGCCACCAGCTTTCGGTCTGGCGGTCATACATGACCAGATCGGAGTTCCGGAGCTTGCCGGTCGTGCCGAAATCGAGCGTGCGTCCCTCCAGGCGCCGGTCGAAAACGATGGCTGAATTGCATAATGGGCAGAACGTCACCGCCACCGGCACGCCCCCGACGATGTCGTTGACGATCTCGTGCCACATCAGGATGCGTAGCGGGTAGGCGCGCACGTCCCCGTTGATCGCCACGGCGATCACCGCCTCTCGGTCCGCCAGGCCGTTACTGGCCGCTTCTTTCACCGTCACGAAAACAGGCTTGTCGATCGGCGGAATGCCATCGCGAGGCGGGCCGCCTGATAGGATTTCCTTGAAAGGCACCGAGTGCTTGGAAAAGTCGGTTTTGGGAAACTGGCGCTTCCAGCCCGAATCGACTTCCGCGCCGACGCTCCCGGCAAAGCAAGTCGCAAAAAGCAGTGCCGCACATGCGCCCAGCATTCCGCGGCGAGAGATTTGTCCGGTCATGATTGCCTCCTTGGCGCCAACTTTCGGCAATCGCAGACGCGGAGGCAATTAACCGACGGTCACAACTTGGTGATCATTGCTCCCATCAAACGGCCTGGCCGATCGCCTTTTCGACATCCTGGTGAAACCAGTCCGCAGTCTGCTCGAAGCGACCGAAGTTCAGATGCGGCAAGATCCCCGACCCAATTCCCTGCTGCACCGCCTCGACCATTTGGAAGTCCTCCTCCAGTGCATTCCAGAAAATATCGTGGTTCTTCTGCCAATGCGCCCGTGCCTTGTCGCTCGCGGGATGTTCCGGGATAAGCATGCCGCCACGAATGTGATAGCCGTCGATGCCGTCCGGGAAGACCGACATGACCATGGCGTGATCGGGTTCCACCAGGATCAGCGTGTTGGGGAAGAAGAAGTAAATTACGTTTCCATGTTCACGTAGCTTCCAGTCGGCAGTATCGCCGCCTTTCAGCTCCCGGACCGAGCGCTTGGGCAGCAACAATCGCTGGTGCGGCGAAACACGGTCGAAGGCAGCAACGGTATCCTCGAACATGAAGGCAATCGTGTCCCGGTGCGCAACCCTCACATGGTAGTTCTCCAGGTTGGCCTCGAAGGTCAGCTTCCAGTTTGCCTTGCGGCGGTCCTCATGCGGGCCGAAGAGAACATGATCGGCAAAGCCGAACCCTTCCAGCTCATCCATGAGCTCGCCGAGATAGCCGTCGATGTCTAGATCACTGTCGGGGTTGGGAATCACCCAGAGCAGGCCGCCGCGCTCGGCGATAGGAAACGCCACCAAACGGCAATTCGCCTTCTCTACATGCGGGAAACCCTCCTCATGGGGGATATGGGTCAGGCCGCCATCGAGCCCGTAAGCCCAGGCGTGGTACGGACAATTGAAAGCCCGGGCCTTGCCGGCTGCCGACGAAACAAGGCGAGTGCCGCGATGGCGGCAGGCGTTTAGGAATGCACCGACCTTACCGTCCTCACCTCGGATCACCAGGATCGGCACACCCGCGGCGTCGTGTGTGAAGAACTCCCCAGGCTGGGAAATCTGTGACGCAAAGCCGACGGCGATCGGATATTGCCGGAAGAGGACCGAAAGCTCCGCTGCATATCTTTTCGGGGACAAATATCGCTCCACCGGGCTGACGCTGGGCGCATCCATGTCCGTCGTATTTTTTTCTACATGGTTCAGGACACGCTTGATCAGCGACACCTGCGTTGCATGGTCCATTCGTCTAACTCCGGTTTGGCGACTGATGTGGTGCGGCGTCGATCGTGCGCATGACATGCTCCGCACATCGATCGGCGATATCGTCCTCGGAACGCCCCGTGATATCGGCGAAGGTCGGCCCGCTCGCGGCGGCGTATGCAATGCCGCCCAATGTGTGGATGAGGACGGCTGCAGGATCGGACCCGCTCGGTCGCTCCGATCTCAAGGCCAATTCCGCCAGCAACAACATGTCGTCCACGGCCGGCTTCAAGACCCAACGCCGCACAGGACTGCTGCGTGCGGAATGGTCGATCAACTCGCGCAGGATCATGCGGTTGTAATCGGGCCGCGTCCTGCACCAGTTCTGGTACAGCTCAATCAACATACGGAACCGGACCGCATCATCGCCATCAACCGTCCGCGCCTCGGCAACCAGGACAGCCAAGTCATCCGCGATGCGCTCCAGTACCGCTTCATGGATCAATTTTTTGCTTGGGAAGTGATGCAACAGCGAGGACTTGGCGATCCCCAATTGGTCGCCGATCCCTGCCAAGCTGACACCGTGAAATCCATGTTTGGCGAAGAGATGCTCGGCCACGTCGAGCACCCGGTCACGAGTCGAACGATCATCAACCTTCCTGAGGGGTGCCGCCATAATTCAATCTTCATTGAGTCTACCGACCGGACGGTAGACTAATTTGCTCAACTTGAGATGTAAAGCGTTGCCGGCGGCTGGGTCCCACTGGTCTTTGGCAGCGGCTCTTCTGACCTCGTTCCGCCACTGCTATCATGGATTCCCCTCAGCCAAGTGGAGGCGAAATAGTGCTGCTCAAGGCCGCTACCTACGAAGAGGCCGTCCGGAATTTCCGCTGGAACATCCCCAAGCGCTACAACATGGCCGCCGACGTTTGCGATCGCCACGCGACCAATGACGACAAGCTGGCGCTCATTTATGTCGGTGGGCCCGACGGCGAGCAGCGTTACTCCTTTCGCGACATTCAGACCCGCGCGAACCGGCTCGCCAACGTCCTGACCGCGCTCGGCGTGGCGAAGGGCGACCGTGTGGCGATCCTTCTGCCGCAATGCCCGGAAACCGCGATCACCCATGTGGCGGCATACAAGATGGGCGCCATCGCCTTACCGCTCTTCGTGCTGTTCGGCGAGGACGCGTTGGAGTACCGGCTTTCGAACAGCGAGGCCGCGGTGATCGTGACCGACACGGTCAACCTGCCGAAGATCCTGGCCGTTCGCGATCGACTACCGGCGCTGAAACATCTGATTGTCACCGATGGCGGCGGCGGCGACTACGTGTTCTGGCCGGAGCTTGAGCGCGCCTCCGATGCCTTCAAAACCACTGACACAGATGCCGAGGATCCAGTCCTGCTGGTCTATACCTCTGGAACGACCGGGCCGCCGAAGGGCGCACTCCACGCCCATCGGACGATGCTGGGCCATATGCCGGGGTTCGATTTCTATCACGAGTTCCCGCCCCAGCCGGGCGATCTTGGATGGACGCCGGCGGATTGGGCCTGGATTGGCGGTCTCATGGACTTGCTGATGCCGAGCTGGTTTCACGGCTCTCCGGTCTTGGCCTTTCGCGCCGGCAAGTTCGACCCGGAAGAGGCCTTTGCATTGATCGCCAAATACCAAGTCCGAAATACCTTCATTCCTCCGACCGCGTTGAAGATGATGCGTCAGGTCAACGACGCAAAAGCCCGTTACGCCCCATCAATGCGAACCTTGTTCACAGGTGGCGAAACGCTTGGGGAGGAGATCCTCGCCTGGGGCCGCGAGACCTTCGGGATCACATTCAACGAAGGCTACGGCCAGACCGAATTCAACATATGCGTCGGCAACTGCGCCGCCATCATGGAGGTCAAGCCAGGTTCGATGGGCCGCGCCGTGCCGGGACATACCGTCGAGATTGTTGACGATGACGGCAATGTCCTGCCGGCGGGCGAAACCGGAAACATTGCCTTCCACACCCCAGACCCTGTCGCCATGAAGGAATACTGGCGCAATCCCGAAGCCACGGCGGACAAGTTCATCGGTTCGTGGATGATCTCCGGCGACAAGGGATTGAAGGACGAAGACGGATACTTCTGGTTCCTCGGCCGCGCCGACGACGTGATCACATCCGCCGGCTACCGCATCGGGCCGGGCGAGATCGAGGATTGCTTGATGACCCATCCCGCAGTCGGGCTCGCAGCGGCAATCGGCGTCCCCGACGCCCAGCGAACCGAAATCGTCAAGGCGGTGATCGTGCTCAACCAGAGCCACCCGCCAGGTCCAACGCTGGAATCGGACATCCGCGAATACGTGAAGACGCGCCTCGCGGCCCACGAATACCCACGCGAGATCGAGTTCGTCGAGGAGCTGCCGCTCACGGCAACCGGCAAAATCCGCCGTAAAGACTTGCGCGAGCGGGAAATCATGCGGCGCGAAGGTTCAAAATAGTGATCCGACGCCGAGCGCGGCCAAGCTTCCCGTCCGAATTTCCAGGCCAGGCATGCGGCTGATCCTGCGCCTGATCTTTTGGACGGGCCTGACTTTCGCGCTCGCCTCGGTGGCACTGGTGTTTCTCTACCGGTTCGTGCCGCCGCCGGCCACGCCGCTCATGATACTGCGAAAATTCGACGACCGTTATTCGGGCCGGGTTCGCAAGACCTGGGTGCCGCTCGGACGGGTCTCGCGCCATGTGCTGCGCGCCGTGATCGCTGCGGAAGATGCACGCTTCTGCCAGCACAGCGGCTTCGACTTTGATGCCATCGAGCAGGCGCTGAAGGAACGGCGCAGGCGCGGCCGGGTCCGCGGCGCCAGTACTATCACCCAGCAAACCGCCAAGAACGTGTTTCTGTGGCCTGATCGGGACTATGTGCGAAAAGGGCTTGAGGCCTGGTTCGCGCTGCTTCTCGAACTGATCTGGACCAAGGATCGCATCCTGGAAGTCTATTTGAACGTCGCCGAATGGGGCGACGGCACATACGGCGTCGAAAGCGCAGCGCGACGTTATTTCCGGCGGCCGGCGCGCAGCCTGACGCCGCGCCAGGCCGCTTTGCTTGCTGTGGTATTGCCGAACGCACGTATATTTTCGCCGGTACGCCCCAGCCGCGTCACACGCGAACGGGCGACAACGCTGCTTCGGCGCATGCCGGCGGTCAAATTGGGCCGCAACAGTATCTGCCCCTGATGCTGGCCTTACCGCACCAGCCGCAGCAGGACCAGCAACACCATCGCGCCCACAACCGCCGCAATAAAGCTACCGATCAGACCGTGGAACTGAATCCCCAACACGCCGAGGATCACAGCGCCGAGTAAGGCTCCGATCACGCCCACGATCAGATAGGCGAACAAACCCATGTTGCGGCGCTTGAGCAGAACGCTGGCGAGCCAACCGGCGACAAGTCCGATCAGAAGGAAGGCAATCAGCGATTCAAATGTGAACATTGCCACTGGTGCGGTGTCTCGTTTTGCAATGAACCAGCCGCGCAAACGGATTGATCCCCAATTCTGCGCGAAACCAACCTAGCCAATCAACCGTCTAGCCACCCGGCCGCAACCATGCAGCGTCGCGGCGATAAATGCGCTATCAAAGATACGGATCATCCAGTACCCCCAACCGCCCTCCGGACCAGACCTTGGGGGCAATATCGGCGGGCCGCCATACTATAGGAGACGTTGGTCATGTCACTGTTCTCGCACCCGGATTTCGATGACCACCAGCGGGTCGTATTTTGCCGTGACAAAAAAACGGGGCTGCGCGCCATCATCGCCATCCACAACACAAATCTCGGCCCGGCGCTCGGGGGCTGCCGAATGTGGAATTATGACAACGACGCCGACGCGCTGACCGACGTGCTGCGACTATCTCGTGGCATGACCTACAAAGCGGCAATGGCCGGTCTGGCCCTGGGTGGCGGCAAATCCGTTATCATGGGTGATCCGAAGGCCGACAAGTCCGAACCCTTGATCCTCTCGTTCGCGCGTTTTTTGGATCAGCTCAACGGCCGCTACATCACCGCCGAAGACGTCGGTACCACGGTCGCCGACATGGATCTCATGCGCAGCGTAACCCTTCACGTGTCCGGTGTGTCGGACGGTGCCGGCAATCCCTCGCCGTCTACGGCACACGGCGTGTTCATCGGACTCGAGGCGGCTGTCCGCCACAAGCTTGGGCAGGATGATGTGAAAGGACTCACGGTGGCTGTGCAGGGACTGGGCAACGTGGGCTATGGACTTTGCCACTATCTGCATGACGCCGGTGCGAAACTGATCGTCACCGATATCAACCAAGCGGCCGTAAAGCGCGCAGTAGAGGAACTGGGCGCCGCAGCTGTCGAGCCGGACGCAATCTATGGCGCGGAAGCCGAGGTCTACGCACCTTGCGCCCTGGGGGCCACAGTCAACGATGAGACCATCCCCAAGTTGCGGGCCAAAGTAATTGCCGGCGCCGCGAACAACCAATTGGCCGAGGAGCGCCATGGCGAAGTTCTGCGCGAGCTCGGCATCCTTTATACGCCGGATTACGTGCTCAATGCCGGCGGGCTGATCGACGTTGCCCGCTTCAAGGTGGACATGGACATTAACGAGGCCCGCGCAAAGCTTCGACGGATCGACGACACATTGACTGAAATTTTCAAGCGCGCCGACAATGAAAAAAAGGCGACCAGCGAGATCGCCGACACCATCGCCGAGGAGCGCTTCGGGGCGCGATAGGACATTCTCACCCGTCGATCCGATTTGCGCCCCTGTTGGATGGGGGCTTCGCTACACGAGCGCCGTCTTCGCACGCCTCCAACTCAAGGGCCGTCTGATATCCGATTCATGTTGCGAATCATTCTGAATATCATTATCAATGCCTGTGGCGCCGCTGGGCTATAATGGGCGCGTGAGTCGAGAGACCAAGCAATCGGGATCGACAAATGGCACGACAATTCAAGCGACTGATGGTAATCGCCGCCTCGGGTATTGCCCTCACCGCTCTCTCCTCGACCGTTCAGGCCGCCGAGGAGGTCAACATCTACTCCTATCGCCAGGAGGTGCTGATTCGGCCGCTCCTTGCCCGCTTCACAGAAAAAACCGGTATCCGCGTCAATGTTGTGTTCGCCAAGAAGGGAATGATCGCGCGGCTCAAGGCGGAGGGCGTTAACAGCCCCGCTGACGTGATCCTTACCGTTGATGCCGGACGGTTGATCCGCGCCAAACAAGCGGGGGTATTGCAATCGGTGAGATCGGCGACCTTGGCAAAGGCGATCCCGGCGCAATACCGCGATCCTGACGGCCAATGGTTTGGGCTAACGGTGCGTGGCCGGCCGGTCATTTACAAAATTGGGAAGGTTAAGCCTGCCGAACTTTCCACATACGAAGCGCTCGCCGACGCGAAATGGAAGGGCCGCATCTGCATCCGCTCGTCCGGAAACATCTACAACCAGTCGATGCTTGCGGCGATGGTCGCACATCTTGGCATCGCCAAGACCGAGGCCTGGGCAAAAGCCCTCGTCGCCAATTTCGCCCGCAAGCCCAAGGGCGGAGACCGAGATCAGATCCGCGCAGTGGCGGCCGGAATCTGCGATATTGCAATCGCGAACACCTACTATTTGGCCGGTATGACGCGGTCCAAACGCGCCTCCGACCGCCAAGCCGCAACCAAAGTCCGCATTTTCTGGCCCAATCAGGCCGGCCGCGGCGCGCATGTGAATATTTCCGGTGCCGGCGTGACCCGGTCGGCCAAGAACCGCGCAAACGCAATCAAGCTGCTGGAGTTCCTCGCCGGCGACGAAGCACAGCGGCTCTATGCCCAAAAGGTCCTGGAGTACCCGGTAAAGCGGGGCATCGCCGTTGCCGAAGTCCTGGAGGGTTGGGGCAAATTCAAGGCCGATCGCTTGAAGCTGTCCGAGCTCGCCAAGCACAACGCCCAGGCGGTCAAGATCGCCGACCGCGCCGGCTGGCGCTGAGGCTGGCTGCGCCCAGGCACCTGGCAAACAGGGGCATTTTAATAGCGGCTGACGGGGATATGAGGCGTAGGAGTGGCGTAATGCTTATCGAGGTCGATAAGGGTTATGCCGCACCCCCCTTGTCACCTACTGAACGCGAGGGCCTCGGCCCTCGCGTTCTACTTTTGGCGCTATGCAATCGTTGCGATCTAGTGGTCTTCCAGCGTCATAAGCGCGGCATTTCCTCCTGCTGCGGTCGTGTCCACTGACAATGAGCGTTCCACAGCAAAGCGGTGGAGATAACGCGGGCCTCCGGCCTTCGGCCCAGTCCCCGATAGCCCCTCGCCGCCAAATGGCTGCACCCCCACGATGGCACCTATCATATTGCGGTTCACATAGGCATTGCCGGCCCGCAGGCGCGCATGAATGTGACGCACCGTAGCGTCGATGCGGCTGTGAACACCCATGGTCAGTCCATAGCCGGTCGCGTTCACGGCATCGATCACGGCATCGAGCTTGTCGGCCTTGTAACGGACGATATGGAGGATCGGCCCGAAGACTTCCCGTTCGAGCCGGTCGAGCCGGTCAATCTCATAGGCCCGCGGGGCGAAGAAAGTACCGTGCTCTAACCCTTCGGGTATGGCTGCCGAGTACAAGAGCCTGCCGTCGATGTCCATACGCTCGGCATGCCGCGCCAGCATTGCGTGCGCCTCTTCGTCGATCACAGGGCCGATATCGGTCGCCAGAAGACCCGGATCGCCGATCGTGAGCTCCTCCATCGCGCCTTGCAGCATCGCGATCGTTCGCCCCGCCACATCCTCCTGCAGGAACAAGACGCGCAACGCCGAGCAGCGCTGACCGGCGCTGTTGAAAGACGAGGTCAGGACATCCTCAACCACCTGCTCGGCCAAGGCGGACGAATCGACAATCAGCGCATTCTGTCCGCCAGTCTCCGCGATCAGCGGGACGATCGGCCCGTCGCGCGCAGCCAGACTCCGATTGATCGCCTGCGCAGTTTCGGTCGACCCGGTGAAGACGACACCGTCAATCCGCGGATCCGCAACTAATGCCGCGCCGACGCTCGGACCATCGCCCGGTAACAGGATCAGCACGTCTTCCGGAATGCCCGCCTCATGTAGAAGCCGCACCGCTTGCGCGGCCATCAACGGCGTTTGTTCTGCCGGTTTGGCGAGTACGGCGTTCCCCGCGGCCAGCGCCGCCGCAATCTGGCCGGTGAAGATCGCGAGCGGGAAGTTCCAGGGGCTGATGCAGGCGAATACACCGCGGCCGTGCAGCGTCAGTTCGTTACGCTCACCAGTCGGGCCCGGCAGTGTCGTCGGAGCCACGAACTCTGCACGTGCCCTGGCCGCGTAGTAGCGGAGGAAATCCACGGCTTCCCGCACCTCGCCCAACGCATCGGGAATGGTCTTGCCGGCCTCGCGCACCGCGATCGCGATGAGCGTTTCCCGGTGCGCCTCATAAAGCTCTGCCGCGCGTTCCAGGTGCCCGGCGCGCACTTCCGCCGGCATATGGTTCCAGGATTCCGCTGTTGCCGCCGCGGCCGCGACGGCGTTTTCGACCCGGTCCGGGCCGGCCTCGAAAACCTCACCGACAACGCGCCGCCGGTCCGCCGGATCTGTAATGGATTTCGGGTCATCATTTGAAGATCCGCCGGCCGGGGTGCCCGATGCAGCCCGCCAGGACTTCGCCGCCGCGTCGTCCAGGACCGGCGCCAGGGCCGCGAGTTCGATCGGGTCGGAGAGATCGATACCCTCTGAATTGCGCCGCTCCCCGCCAAACATTGCCGTCGGCAACGCTATCTGGGGATGCGGGATGGTCGTGGCGGCCGATAGCGTGTCGGCCGGATCGGCGATAATGCGTGCAACCGGCAAATCTTCATCGACGATCCGATTGACGAAGGATGTGTTGGCACCGTTCTCCAGCAGACGGCGAACCAAATAGGGCAGCAGATCTTCGTGGCTCCCCACGGGCGCATATACCCGGCACTTGGTCTGGTTCGGCTCCGGCCCGACGACTTCTCCGTAGAGCGCCTCACCCATCCCATGCAGGCGCTGGAACTCATAGCCGGCGCCTTTGCCGGCCAGCGCTTCTATCGTTGCAAGTGTCAAAGCATTGTGGGTCGCGAATTGCGGATAGAAGGCCTTGCGGTCGCCCAACAGCTTGCGCGCGCAAGCGATGAACGAAACATCGGTCGAGGCCTTGCGGGTGAAGACGGGATAGCCGTCCAGCCCACGTTCCTGCCCACGCTTGATCTCCGTATCCCAATACGCGCCCTTGACCAGGCGCACCATGATTTGACGTTTGTCGCGGCGTGCCAGGTCGGCAAGCCATTCGATCACCGCCATTGCCCGCTTTTGGTAGGCTTGCACCGCCAGACCCAACCCATCCCAACCGGCCAGGCCAGGCTCCGCCGATACGCGGTCGAACACGTCCAGTGAGAGATCGAGGCGATCAGCCTCTTCGGCGTCGACGGTAAGCCCGATGTCTTCCGATTTTGCCATCTCCGCCAGTTGGACCAGTCGCGGGGTCAACTCCATCAGGACGCGATCACGCTGGGCGTATTCGTATCGCGGATGCAACGCGGAGAGCTTGACCGAGATCCCCGGTGCATCTATCGGCCCCCGTACGCCCGCTTCCTTGCCGATCGCCGTGATGGCGGCGGCGTAGGCCTCCAAGTAGCGTTCCGCATCGGCGGCCGTCCGAGCGGCCTCTCCCAGCATGTCGAAGGAATGCCGATAGCCTGCCTCCTCTTCGGAGCGCGCACGCTCGAGGGCCTCGCCGATGGTTCGGCCCATCACGAATTGGCGGCCCAGGATTCGCATGGCCTGGGTCATGGCCTGCCGGATGACAGGCTCGCCGCCGCGGGCAACAAGGCGCGTGAAAACCGAGCCCAAATCGTTATCGCCGTCGTCGGATCGCAGCAGACGCCCCGTCAGCATGAGCGCCCAGGTCGAGGCGTTGACGAAGAGCGAACCGCTCGCTCCCAGATGCTTCTTCCAATCCGCCCCGCCGATCTTGTCTCGGATCAACCGATCGGCCGTGTCCGCGTCTGGTATGCGCAGCAGCGCCTCCGCGAGACACATCAGCACCACACCCTCGTCACTGGAGAGTTCATACTCTTGGAGAAAGGCATCGATGCCACCGCGGCTGAGCCGCGCGGAGCGCACCGATTTCACAAGGCGCCGCGCCCGGCTGGTGACCATCTTGCTTTGCGCGGGCTTCAGCCGGGATTGACGCAAGAGTGAGCGCACAACCTCACCCTCATCGGCCCGGTAGAGCGCGTCGATCGCCAGCCGCTTGGTCTCGAGCTTGGGCGGCGACGACGGATAAAGCATAACCCAAGCCCTCAGATCAGTCCCAGAGACCGAAGTTCCGCAGCCATCGCCGGCGGAGGTTCATCTTCAAAACCGGTGACCGGTCCCGCATCCGGCGGCGCATCGGCTGGCGCCAAATACCGCCAGCCCTGATGCGGGCGTCGCGGTTGCGGCCGCGTTCGCACCAACTGGGGGTCGAGCATCAAATGGCAGACCCGCGTTCCGTCTGGATCTTCAGTGCGTTCAATCCCGATGATACGCTGACGCACGATCACGAAATGCTGGATCACCCAATAGATCGAACCGCCATCAAGAACCTCGCCGGCGCGCCGAGGTCCGTGCCGTGTTCGGTGCCACAGCCTGCCGTTCTCGGCCAAGCGCTTCGCCTGCCAGACGGCGAGCGTCTCGATCGATGCGGATCCGACAGAGAGCTTAAGGAGATGTATGGTCATGGTGCGGAGCAGACTTCGACGTCATCCGTTTAGCACGCTCCGGGCGCGCCATCCAGCGCCCGTTGTTACCCAATCAGCCAGCCTTGGCTCGCATCGCCTGGGCCACTTTGGAAACCGGCGGCCGGCCGAGGGCGTCGGTGATGAAAATGCCCGCTGAAACCACCGCGTCGAAGTCGATACCGGTCTCGATTCCCAGGCCGTTGAGCATATAGAGCACATCCTCGCTCGCCACATTACCGGCCGCGCCCGGCGCGTAGGGACATCCGCCCAGACCGGACACCGAGCTGTCCACAATCGCAATACCAAGCTCGAGCCCGGCATAAATATTCGCCAGCGCCTGGCCGTAAGTGTCGTGGAAGTGTAGCCCCAAGAGCTCCATCGGCACTCTCTTTGCGACTGCGGAGATCATCGTCTTGGCCTTCTCCGGTGTGCCGACGCCGATGGTATCGCCCAGCGAAATCTCGTAGCAGCCCATGTCGAGCATGCGCTCGGCCATCTCTGCGACCAACCCGGGATCCGTCTCCCCCTCGTAAGGGCAACCCAGCACGCAGGAGACATAGCCTCGAACCTTGATGCCGCGCGCGTCAGCCTCTTTGCAAATATGGCTCGTGCGCTCGAAACTTTCTTCGATCGAACAGTTCGTGTTGCGCTGCGAGAAGGTTTCCGAGGCCGCTGTACCGACCGAAACCGCATCGACGTTCGCAGTCACGGCGCGTTCCATGCCCCGGGCGTTGAAGGCGATTGTGGGGTAGCTGACACCAGGCTGACGCTTGATCTTGACCAACACCTCGTCGGAATCGGCCATCTGCGGGATCGCCTTGGGCGAGACGAAAGACCCCGCCTCGATGGTCGTCAATCCCGTTTGCGACAACTGATCGATAAACGCGACCTTTATTTCGGTCGGCAGCGTGCCGGGCTCATTCTGAAGTCCGTCGCGCGCGCCCATCTCGACCATCTTGACCTTTTTCGGCAGCGCCATATCAGGCTCCTTCCCCTACCTCGAACTCGATCAACTCGGTGCCCTCATCGACCTGCTCGCCAATCTCGAAATGGACCGCGACAACCGTCCCGTCATCCGGGGCCGCAATCGTATGCTCCATCTTCATGGCTTCCATGACCATCAACGCAGTGCCCCGCTCCACCTCGGCGCCGGCCCTGACGTGAACCGCGATGATCTTGCCCGGCATCGGTGCGGTTAGCCGGCCATCGCCCGCCTCCAGATCGCTCACGGCCGCCAATGGATCGACGATGCCCAGAACATGGCTGCCTCCGCGAAGGAAGACATGAAGCTCCTGACCATGGCGGATCACTGCACCACGGCCCCGGGTACCGTCCATATCGACCCGCAACCCACCATCGCCGTCCAGCGTCCCGCGCACCGGCACCGGCCCGCCCGGCAGATCGAGCACGTAGCCGTCGCGCCGGTAGTGCACGGTAACGGCGATCTCCGTACCACCGTCATCGAAACGGAGAGTATTGTGCGCGTCGTCGTTGAGCCGCCAGCCATCCGCGCGATTGAACGGCGAGTGAGGATCGTCGGAGCCCGCCGCCCGAAGTTCGGCTGCTGCGGCCTGCTCCAACACCACGGCAAGCGCTGCGTAGGCGAGAACTTCGTCAGTGGCCGGCTTGTCCGCCGGTATTAGCGTCGCCTCATACCGTTCTATGAAACCGGTATCGAGATCGCCCGCCACAAAAGCCTCATGAGACGCAACCGCGTGCAAGAACGACGTGTTGGTCGTGACCCCTACCGCGCGTATTTGGGCGAGTGCGAGCTTCAGCCGATTGACCGCCGCCGCGCGGTCGGGCCCGTGGACGATCAACTTTGCGATCATCGGGTCGTAGTAGATCGAAACCTCATCGCCATGGCGCACACCGGTATCGACCCTGGTTCGCGCATCCTCGACAGGGAACTGGAGGTTGTGGAGCCGCCCCGTCGCCGGCAGAAAATTTCGTGCCGGATCTTCCGCGTAGATACGGGCCTCAATCGCGTGCCCTTCGATGGCTGCTTCCTTTTGGCCCATCGGTAAAGGTTCGCCTGCAGCGACCTTCAGCTGCCATTCGACGAGATCCTGACCTGTCACCATTTCAGTGACCGGATGCTCGACCTGAAGGCGTGTGTTCATTTCCATGAAATAGAACGTGCCCGATGGGTCGACAATGAACTCAACGGTGCCTGCGCCCTCGTAGCCGATGGTCATAGCCGCGGCGACTGCGGCTTCGCCCATCTCCTGGCGGCGCTTCTTGTTCATCCCTGGTGCCGGGGCTTCCTCGATCACCTTTTGATGGCGACGCTGAATTGAGCAGTCTCGCTCGAATAGGTGGATGGCGTTGCCATGAGAATCGGCGAAAACTTGAATCTCGATGTGCCTCGGACGTTCGATGAATTTTTCCACCAGCATCCGCTCGTCACCAAATCCGGCTTTCGCCTCGCGCCGTGCCGAAGCCAGCGCGTCGTCAAAAGAAGCCGCCTCCTCGACCAGCCGCATCCCCTTGCCGCCACCGCCAGCGGAAGCTTTCAACAACACCGGATAGCCAATTTTCTCCGCAGCCTGGCGCAAAATCTCGGGATCTTGATCCTCACCGTGATAGCCCGGGACGAGGGGGATACCGGCCTCGGCCATGATATCCTTGGCGGCGCTCTTGGAGCCCATCGCCTCGATGGCTTTCACCGGAGGGCCGATAAAGACGATGCCGGCTTTCCCGCACGCCTCAGCGAAGGCGGCATTCTCGGCCAGGAAACCGTAGCCGGGGTGGATCGCTTGAGCGCCCTCGGCCTTGGCCGCCCCTATGATGGTATCGATTTTCAGATAGCTTTCGGCCGCGGGTGGCGGTCCGATCAGGCGGGCACGGTCGGCAAGCTCGACATGGCGGGCGGAGGCGTCCGCTTCGGAGTAGACGGCCACGGTGCGAATGCCCATCGCCCGCGCCGTGCGTGCTACCCGGCAGGCGATCTCGCCACGATTGGCAATCAGGATGGTATCGAACATGGCCTAGACGGCCCCCCTATTTTCGGCGCGAGGCGGACTTGGCCGCCGTCTGGTCTTCGCTTTTCGGATCGCTCTGCCCAAACCGATCAATCATCGAATTCTCGCGCCCTCGCGCAAAGCTCATAATCTCGTAGAAGCCGAACAGCAGCAGCATCACGCCGAACACGATCTGCACCGACGCGACCAAGCGCGCCACATCGCTGCTCGGCACGATCTCGCCGTAGCCGACCGTGCTGAGGGTGATGACAGAAAAGTAGAGGCTTTCTGGAAATGTTATGTCGCGCGATCCACCGGCGATGTCGAAATGCTGCACGACGGAGTAGCGGTCCATGATCCGGTAAATGCATGCGAACACGATGACGTTCATCGAGTAGAAGGTCAAAAATCCCATTGCAGGGAGGATCATGCGCGACATTCGGCGAAAGAAGTCTTCGAACATCAGGCCGACGTCGATCAGGAAGACCGCTACATCGCGCGCGACCGAAACCACGATCACAGCGATCAGGCCCATCGCCCCCATCAATACCGCATCGAGCGTGCCCGGGCTCATCGGGATGCCTGGCAGCGCGAATGTCAGCGCACCAATTGCGAATACCGGCACCAGCCAGCGGAAAGTCCGCCCCGGATGCCGGGCTTCGCGCAGCCGAGCATTGACGACAATGGACCGTATCTCCCTGTAACGCAGCCAAGTGCCGACGTTGAATGCGACCACGGGCAGGAGGTAGGCAACAATCACGACATAGCGGTCGCCGCCGCGAAAATTCACCTCCGCGAAAAAGACAAACAAACAAGTGTAGACGGCGAGGAAATTGGCCAAAGCGATGCAGAAGAAACCGCTGCCGGGGAAGGACAGATACATGGCCATCACGCCGACGAGGAGCGCTGCCAGAATCACATAGAAGAATAGATCCACGACCTGCGCCAGCCCGAAGGCGACCAGCGCCACCATCGCGGCAGTAAAGACAATACCGCTGAGGCGATAGCGAACGGAGGTCTCGCTGTTCAAGCCGCATGCTCCGAATTAGGTCCGCCAGGCGGGTTTGCGCTTCTCAAGAAACGCCTGGGCCCCTTCCTTGCCCTCATCCGTAGCCCGGATTTCCGCGATACCGCGCGCCGTATAGTCCATCATTGCGTCGTCGATTGGGCCGTAACGGACCCGGTCGATCAAAACTTTGGAAGCCGCGATGGCCTTCGGACCGCCGGCAAGCAACGCCTTTATGATGCGCTCGCCCGCTGCCTCCAGGTCAGCCTCCGGCACCAGTTCGTGGACCAAACCCAGCTGGCATGCCCTCTCGGCCTCTATCACCTCCGCCGTCAGGAAATAGCGCCGCGCCGCCCGTGCGCCCATCGCGCGTACCACGTAGGGGCTGATGGTCGACGGCATCAGACCGAGCTTAACCTCGGAGAGGCAGAAGCGAGAAGTGTCCGCGGCAATGGCGATATCGACCGCGCTTACCAGCCCGTTGCCGCCGCCGTAGATGTTGCCGTGAATGAGGGCCACGACCGGCTTCGGGCAGCGGTCCATCGCATCAAACATCTGAGCCAGAACCCGAGCGTCGGCAAGATTTTCCTCGACCCCATAATCGGCAGTCCGTCGCATCCAGCCGAGGTCGCCGCCGGCACAGAAACTTGGGCCGTTGCCGCTGAAGATTACGACGCGGACCGACGCATTTTCGGAGACGCTGCGAAACGCCTCGAAGACTTCGCCGATCAGCACGTCATTCATCGCATTGTGCATCTCAGGGCGGTTGAGCGTGATCCGCGCAACGCCCCGTTCGTCGATTTCGCTCAGTACCGTTTTTTCACTCATCTCATCACATCCGGAATACGCCGAACCGGGTCTCCTCAACCGGCGCGCTGAGCGCCGTTGAGAGGCCTAGCCCCAGCACCATGCGCGTCTCCGCAGGCTCGATAATGCCATCGTCCCACAGACGCGCGGTTGAGTAGTAAGGGTGACCTTGGTGTTCGTATTGCTCAAGGATCGGCGCCTTGAACTCAGCTTCCTCATTTTCGGACCAGTTCCCGCCGCCGGCTTCGATGTTGTCGCGCCGGATCGTGGAAAGCACGCTTGCCGCCTGCTCGCCCCCCATGATCGAAATGCGAGAATTGGGCCACATCCACAGGAAGCGCGGCGAGTACCCACGGCCGCACATGCTGTAATTGCCGGCGCCGAAGCTGCCGCCGATAATCACCGTGAACTTAGGCACACGGGCACAAGCCACCGCATGCACCATCTTAGCCCCGTCCTTGGCAATACCGCCGGCTTCGTATTTCTGGCCGACCATGAATCCCGCTATATTCTGCAAGAATATCAATGGGATAGATCGTTGCCCGCAGAGCTCTATGAAATGCGCCGCCTTTAACGCCGATTCGGAATAGAGGATGCCGTTGTTGGCAATAATGCCGACCGGATAGCCATAGATATGGGCGAACCCGCAGATCAGCGTCGTACCGTAGAGTCGCTTAAACTCATCGAGTTCGGATCCGTCGACAATACGCGCGATGACCTCGCGAACATCATAAGGCCGCTTGACGTCGGACGGCACGATACCGTGGATCTCGTCGGGGTCGTAGGCCGGTTCGCGAGGGGTCTTGATGTCCACCCCGATAGATTTGCGGTGATTGAGGTTGGCAATGATGCGCCGCGTGATCCCAAGCGCGTGCGCGTCGTTCTCGGCCAAGTGATCACTCACCCCGGATGTGCGCGTGTGCATATCGCCGCCGCCCAATTCTTCCGGCCCAACTATCTCGCCTGTCGCCGCCTTCACCAGGGGCGGGCCGCCCAGAAAGATCGTTCCCTGATTGCGCACGATGATGTTCTCATCGCACATCGCCGGCACATAGGCGCCTCCGGCCGTGCATGAACCCATCACCACGGCGATCTGCGGAATCCCGGCCGCAGACATGATCGACTGGTTGTAGAACTGGCGCCCGAAATGCTGGGAATCCGGGAATACATCGTCCTGGGTCGGCAGGTTGCCACCCCCGGAATCGACGAGGTAAATGCAAGGCAGCCGGTTCTCCATCGCGATATTCTGTGCGCGGATGTGTTTCTTGACGGTGATCGGAAAGTAGGTGCCGCCTTTGACCGTGGCATCGTTGCACACGATCATGCATTCGCGGCCCGAGACCCGGCCGACACCGGTGATGACACCGCCCGACGCGACATCGCCGCCATACATCTCCCAGCCCGCCATTTGAGACAATTCAAGGAACGGTGTCCCGGGATCGAGCAAGGTCCGGATGCGGTCGCGCGGCAGCAGCTTGCCGCGGTCGAGATGCTTTCGGCGCGCGCGTTCGCCGCCGCCCTTTTTGACCACTGCGACCTTCTCCCGAAGGTCGGCCAGCAAGCCTGCCATATTGGCGTGATTGGTCCGAAATTCGTCGGACCTCGTATTAAGGGCGCTTCGAATGACTGACATGCCCGGTCCCGCACGGTTGATGACGTTGGAATTGTTTAGACGAATTGGCCCGGGCGGTCACGAACCTGCTGCCGCACGCCGTAGGGAACCCTTCCGAGCCAGGAGCTTGCTGCTTCATTACGTTTACGTAAACGTAATGCCAATGTCAAAAAAAACGCGCGTCAGTTGATAGCCGATCCGCCGTCAATTCATGGATCAAGCAACGGCTTTGAAATCCGCCAGCCCGTGTGGCGTAAAGCTGTGTCCGCCCGTCGAGGCAGCGCCCATGTCACGACGCCCTTTACGCCAACCCCATTTCACCAACTCATCGACGGCCAAGGTATTGAAGGCGTTCAACATCTTCTCGATCTGCCCTTGGTCGAAGATCCCGCTCGAGCGCAACGCACCGCGGAAGTATTTTAGGAATTGCTCGTCCAACTGTCCGTTCTGCCCCAGCTCGAAATCGATTGCACCGGCGACATAGCCGAGGAAATAGACACGCTGCTGACGGGTGCTGCCAAAATTGACACCGGCAACAGATAACGCCTTGGTGACAAATTCATTCAACGCCGTTGCGCGTGGATCTGCCCGCCATTGCAAATTGCCAGAACCAGTCTCCATCGCTTGATCCTCAACGATCTTGCGAATCTCGTCCAATGCCTTGGACCGGCGACGTTCGGATTTGCCGCGGGCGGTGCGGCTTGTCCAGTATTGAACACGCTCCAGAATAGTATCGAGGGACGAAGTCTTCAGAATGTAGTCGTCGCCGCCAGCCTCAAGACCCTGCTTTACATGGTCGGCAAAATCGAGCGACGTTAGAAACAGGATCGGGGTGTTTTGATCAATAATTTGACGGGCACGACGACACGTCTCGATCCCATTCAGGCCAGGCATTACGATGTCGAGCAGCAGTATTCGCGGCTGAACGCGATGTAGAAGGCTCAAGGACTCGAGCCCGTCGCTCGCACTCATAACCACGTAGCCGTGGGCATTCAGGAAGTCACTGTAGAGCTGGCGAAGGTTCTGATCATCCTCCGCTAGCACAATGGTCGTACCGCTCATGGCGTTCGATTGGCCGGTTTCTGCTGAAAAATGGCCAATGACTATGCCGTATTACTGATTAATCAAGCCCTAAGCCGCGCATGACGATTACTAGGACTACGCAACCAATACTATCCAAGTGAACATTATTGTTTACGACTATACCCGACTACATGCAGCTAAATACCGGTCTCGCGATTGCCGCAACTGATGGACCGTGGCCGGCTTTGTCACCGCCATCGCGCGGCGCGTGGATCCATGACGCGCCGCCACAATGGCGGCACCATGGCCAACAAGATCATGCCGCCATACCCCGTCGGCAGTTGCGGCGTGTCGGGCGTGTTGCCAAGTCCTTCGAAATGTATGGTCTCGTGCACATGATGACCCGAATGCCGAGCAAGGTTGTAAACCGTCCAATTCGTCAAACGATGATTGGAATTCCACGAATGGCGCTCGGCAACCGGCTCATAACGTCCAGGTTCGATCTCTTTGCGAACCAGACCGTAATGTTCGAGATAGAAAACGGAGTTGAGAAGGAAGGTCGCGACGTAGCACTGGGCAAAAAAGAAGGCTACTCCCCACCAACCGAAGATGAAAAATATGGCCACGACTATCGCGGCTTCGATTCCGAGATACCAAAGGAGCCGGTTGCCGGGGCCAAGCGGCATCCGATTGCGCCGCTTCAAGCGCTCCATCTCCGTCTGCAGCGACCAGAAATGCTGGCCCGCATAGCATCGAAGCGCGAAGAGATAGACATTCTCCCCTTTAGCGGCGGTTTCCATGTCGCCGGGTACGCCGATGCGTTTGTGGTGGCCGAAGACGTGATGCAAGCGGTACTGCATGTTCGCGGCGATCGCCAACAGTGCCAATCCAATCCCACGCTCAAAGGCGCGGCGGCGGTGGACAAGTTCGTGGGCCGCGACCATGCCGATGCTCGTGGTCAAGCTGACGGAAAAAGTGAATCCAATGGCCTCGAGCACAGAAATCGGCTGGGCCGAGACCCGCCACAACGCGAAGATCATGACGCCAAGGGTGAGCGGCAGCGCCAGCCACAATACGACGTCGTGGGCCGGGGAACGCAAATCTGGTTGCTCAGGCAAGAACCGGGTGCCGATCGCGGCGTCGAATATCGGCACCAGCACGATCCCGTAAAGTACGGTCAGCAAAGACCACCACCCGCCCAGCACCAACCCCACGGTTGCGGTCGCCGCGAACACATAAGAAAGCAGGAATGGCACGGCGTGGAGCGATTTCATCGATCCGATCCTGTCCCGTCGGTTGGTCTATTCGCCGGGTGCGGCACCCGCGCTGGTCGGTTGCGATGCGCGGCGGATCATAAGCCATATGATGGCCACGGCCACCATTGCAATCGGCGGTAATGCCGCCAGGTTGACGGCCCGCCAGCCAACCTCGTGCAACAAGGTTCCGGAGAAGAATGTCGCCAGTCCGACACCGGTAAAGATCACAACTTCGTTCAGCGCCTGGCTCTTGGCCCGTTCCGACACTGAATACGATTCCGTCAGCAGTGTAGTCGCACCGATAAAGAGGAAATTCCAACCCAGTCCCAGCGTCGCCAGCGCGGCCCAGAAATGATCGAGACTGGTCCCGTCCAGACCAATCGCGATGCTGGCGGCGATGAAGACGGTCCCTATCAGCATGACATTCAACACGCCGAAGCGCCGGATGAGATGGCCGGTAACAAAGGACGGCACATACATGCCAAGGACGTGCCACTGGATCACGAATGTTGCGTCGCTGAAGCTGTGTTTGTTCAGAACCATCGCCAGAGGCGTCACCGACATCATCAACACCATCACGCCATACGCCGCCAAGCCGCCAACCATTGCGACAAAGAACGCAGGTTGGCGGACGATCACGCCGATTGGCCGGCCGCCGTGCAGGTCCTCCGCCGGCGGCTGCGGCACGCGTACGGCCAAAAGGATCACGGCAATCGCCGCGTTGACGACAATCATGGTGGCGTAAGCACCGGCAAAATTGATCGGCGCGAACAAGTCTTTGGTTGCATCCGCAAGTGTGGGGCCGACCACCGCGGCGACCACACCGCCTGCCAGCACAAAGGAGATCGCACGGCTGCGGTAGGCCTCCGGCGACACCTCAGCCGCGGTAAAGCGGTAATACCAATTGAAGGCGTTGCCGAAGCCGACGAGCAGACCGCCGACGCACAGCCACGCAAACCGGCCCTGGTAGAGCGCGACCACCGCGAGCGCTGCGCCGATACTGATCAAAGTCGAGCCGGTCCAAAACCCGACGCGGCGGCCGAAGCGGCGCATATAGAACGAGGCGGGCGCCGCCATCAGCGCGGTTCCGCTCCATTGCAACGCTACGGGCAAAGCCGCGAACGCCTTGTCATCCGCCAAGAGATGCCCGCTTAGAACCGCGACGCTGACAAGCAGCAGGTTGGACGTTCCACTGAGCGCCCAGCAGGCGCTGAGCAGCGCCACTTGTCGTTTATGTCGCTGACCATCAGCGTCGCTCACTACGCTCGTCCTCTAAAAAGGGAAAGACTGCCAAGGGCAGCCTGGCTCGATCCTAGTCGAAGGGGCCCGAAGGGGAAACCGCGATACGGCTGCTTGCCATGCGCCGGACGAGCAGTAAGGTTGCACTGAGACCGGTCCACCGGAGTCCTCGAATGCACCCTCTTCGCATCATGACGTTCAATGTTGAGAACATGCTGGAACGTTTTGATTTCAAACGATTCAAGAAGGAGCACGGCAATGATGCGTCGGACTTCGAAAGGCACATCGACCGCGACCGCCAGTTTCGGACCTATTGGAAGTTTCTTGACGACAACAGCAGGGACTTCACGGCCTTGGCCATTCGCGATGCAAGGCCCGACATTGTATGCCTGCAGGAAGTCGAAAGCTTGCGGGCGCTTCGAGCTTTCGACGACAAATATGTGCGGCCGATCTGCGACCTCGACTTCCGCCACAAGTTGCTGATCGAGGGCAATGACGGGCGCGGCATCAATGTCGGCGTGATGAGCCGACTGGCCATGGATACCGCGGCGACGCACCAGGCCTCGACCTGCCGCGATCTTGACTTCGATCCGCCGGGGAAGCTGCAGCCCGACGAACGTATCTTTCGGCGGGACTGTCTGGAGTTGCGGATCGAGCACGAGGGTAGGCCGCTCACGCTCTTCATCTGTCATTTCAAATCGATGTCGGGGACACGCCGGCGCACCCGCCCCGTTCGCCAAGCCGAGGCAAAAGCCGTCCGCCGGATTATCGAGCGACGCTTTCCCGATCCCGCCAACGCCGACTGGCTGATCGCCGGCGACCTCAACGACTATACCGAGACCGACGGCGAGCCTGACCAAGAGCACGGATTGGGCGCGCTTATCGATGGCGGTTTCTCGGTGGATCTGGTCAAGCGCATCCCAGATCCCATGGCGCGCTGGACCCACTACTATGCGGGCGACCGAAGCTACCACCAACTCGACTACTTGCTGGCCTCGCCGGCCTTGGCGGCGCGGAACAAGGACGCTGTGCCGACCGTCATCCGCGCCGGTCAGCCGGGCCGCGCCGAACGGTACACCGGCAAGCGATTTCCCAAAATCGGCTGGAAGCGCCCGAAGGCCAGCGATCACTGTCCTGTTGTGGTCGAGCTCCTGCTTTAGGATTATTCCGCGATGACCCGGCTGATCACCATCCGCTGGACGTCGCTGGTGCCCTCGTAGATCTGGCAGACCCGGCAATCGCGGTAGTAACGCTCAACTGGAAAGTCCCCGGTATATCCGTATCCGCCGAATGTCTGGATCGCCGCCGAGCAGACCCGTTCGGCCATCTCACTAGCAAAGAGTTTCGCCATTGATGCCTCCTTGATGCAAGGCTGGCCGGCATCCATGAGGCGAGCCGCATTGAGCACCAGAAGCCGCGCCGCTTCGATCTCAGTCGCCATGTCGGCAAGACGCCACGCGACCGCCTGATGCTCGATAATCGGTTTGCCGAAGGCTTCGCGCTCTTTGGCATAAACGAGTGCAGCCTCATAGGCTGCCTGGGCAAATCCTGTGGCTTGTCCGGCCACGCCAATCCGGCCGATCGAGAGATTTTCCAGCGCGATCTTGTAGCCCTGTCCTTCCTCTCCGACCATGTTGTCGGGCGTGATCTCGACATTGTCGTATATGATCTGACTGAGATCGACGGAGCGCTGACCCAGCTTTTTTTCTTTTGCCGCGACTACATAACCGTCCGCATCGGTCGGGACCATGAAGGCGGTGATGCCTTTCTTACCCGCCTTGGGATCGGTTACCGCGAAGGTCAGGCAAGCGTCCGACATTGCGCCGGCGGAAATAAACTGCTTGGTGCCGTTGATCACCCAGTGATTGCCCTTGCGGTTGGCTCGGGTTTTCAGATTGCTCGCATCGGACCCCGCCTGGGGCTCGGTCAATGCGAAAGACGCCACCATCCGCCCGGTGGCAATGGGCTTCAGGTAACGTTCCTTCTGCTCCTTGGTACCGTACGTCTCCAAAATCGCCGCAACCGGTGAGTTAGTGAGGCTCATCAGGGTAGAGAGGCCGCCATCGCCCCCTGCGATCGCCTCGATCGCGAGCACATATCCCACATAGTCTGCACCGGCGCCGCCCCACTCCGGATCGACGGTCACGCCCATGAAACCGAGCGCCCCCATTTCCTCCACGACGCTTCGCGGCAACTCACAGGTTCGATCTCTTTCAGCCGCCTCCGGCGCCAACTGCTCCGTGGCGAACTGTCGTGCCATGTCGCGGATAATCGATTGATCTTCAGTCAGGCTCATAGGTCTCTCCTGCGGCACTTTTCTGGCGACGAACTCAAGCCCAGCCGTCGCAATACTCTTCCGGAATCAAACGGGGACCAGGCATTGAGGCGCCGCCATTCGCCCCGTCCGGCGATGGATATCGTTCTTTGAATGTGAAGGCATGGGCGGTCGGCCCATGTTCGCGAAGATGTTCGAGCCTGTCAGCCGCATCACCTACACTTGGTGTCGTGCCCGCCTCAATCCACCACATTGCCGTCACCGGCTGGTTCGCCGCATCGAACCAGTCCTTGCGGCGGCGCAACAAGGCCAGGTGATCGCTCTTGTAGACATAGTCGAACAGGGCTTCGGCCGTCTCCCATACCGACATGTTTATGATGATGCGGGGATCGGCATAGGCTTGGATATCGGTCGCGTTGCCGCTTTCGCTCTGCAGGCGCCAGACGAAACCGGGGGACGCTTCTGCGACCGCGTTGATGGCGTCGAGCTGAGCCACGAACTCGGCCATGACAGGATCGTCGATTGGCGCAACCGCACGCGCGATATTGATCTGAGCCAGATGCCATCCGATCATGCGCAGCCCCTCCTTAGTGTCGAACCTATGTTCGGCTTTTCCTTTGGCAGCGTAGCGATCTCCGCAGCACTACCAGGGTATCTCGCCACCGTCATATCCGAAGAAATGCCCACTCTGCGTGGGCTTCAGATGGTCTATCAGGGCCCGCATTCCGGCCACGCTGTCCTCCACCGAAAGCGCCGCCTCAGTCCCACCCATATCGGTGCGCACCCAGCCTGGATGCAGCACGACGACCGTGGCCTCCTGATCGCGAAGGTCGATCGCGAGGCTTTTCATCGCCGCGTTCAAAGCCGCCTTGCTCGACCGGTAGAGGTAGCTGCCGCCGTCCTCGTTCGAGCCAATGCTTCCGAAGACGCTGGAGATCGAGACGATCAACTTTCGCTCGCTCGCCACGATATTGTCCAGGAAGGCCTCCGTGACGCGGATCGGCGCCAGCGTATTCACTCGCAGCACTTCTTCCCAGGCATCATAGTCGAGCGTGCCGAAGGTTCTGTCGCGCGGCCCCATGATCCCGGCATTGTTGATCAGAAGATCGATCGGCTCGCCTTCGAGTTCTCGCACCAGATGCGTGAGCTGTTTGGGATGGGTGACATCCAGTTTGTGCACCGTCACTTCGCCCGGCAGTGTCAGCAGCCCGTGGGCAGCCTTGGGCTCGCGGCACGCGGCGTGAACCCGCCAGCCAAGCTCGGCGTATTGGCGAGCAAACTCCAACCCAATACCGCGAGCAGCCCCTGTGATGAGAATGTTACCCGACCGCGCCAATGTCCGTTCCCCCATTCGTGCTGACTTTATTTTCCAGACTGCGGCGCCCGCCGCGCCGTGACTGCAATCTCGATCCTCATGCGCGGATCGACCAGCCCGACGACCACTGCCGTGGCCGCCGGCCGTATCGCCCCAAGATGGCGCCCCATCACCGGCGTCACGGCTTCCATGTCGTCAACGTTCGTCAGGTAATAGGTCACGCGCACGACATCGGCCAGCGAACTCTGCACCTCGGTCAATGTATCCGAAATATTGGAAAAGCACTGCTCCGCTTGTGCCGCGACATCATCGTCGATTTCCATGGTCGCGTAGTCGAAGCCCGTTGTGCCGGATACGAAGATCCAGTCACCGTGTGGGTCAGGCACGACAAGCGCCCGCGAATACCCGGCCTGTTCCTCCCATGGCGAGCCACTCGATATTCTCTGGCGCGTCATTGTTGGTCCCCCACTCTGTCGCTAGTTCATCCGCTCAATTGCCACCGCCGTGGCCTCGCCGCCGCCGATACAGAGCGACGCCACGCCGCGCGAGACATCGTACTTCTCCAGCGCATTCATCAGCGTCACGATGATACGCGCACCCGAGGCGCCCACAGGATGCCCGAGCGCACAGGCGCCGCCATGGACGTTGACCTTGTCGTGCGGCAGATCGTGCTCACGCATCGCCGCCATGGCGACCACAGCAAAGGCCTCGTTGATCTCATAAAGATCGGCGTCCTTGGCGCTCCAGCCCGCCTTCCCCAACACCTTCTCGATGGCGCCTACGGGTGCTGTGGTGAACCAGGCCGGTTCCTGTGCATGCGTGGCGTGCGCAACGATGCGCGCGTGCGGTGTCAGGCCACGCTTTTCGGCCTCCGAGGCCTTCATCAGGATCAGCGCCGCAGCGCCGTCGGAGATCGAGCTGGAATTGGCCGCCGTCACCGTGCCGTCCTTGGCGAAGGCCGGCTTCAATTTGGGGATTTTCGTCAAGTCGGCTGAGAAGGGTTGCTCGTCCCGATCGACGACCGCCTCGCCCTTGCGGGTCTTGACGGTCACCGCCTCCAGCTCGCCGGCGAATGAGCCGTCCTCGTTGGCCGTCTTGGCGCGCTTCAGCGACGTGATCGCAAATTCGTCCTGGCTGTCGCGCGTGAACTGGTAGTGCTGTGCTGTAGCCTCAGCATAAGTGCCCATGAGGCGGCCCGGCTCGTATGCGTCCTCCAGGCCGTCGAGGAACATGTGATCCCACACCTTGGCGTGGCCCATACGCATGCCGGCGCGCGCCTTGTCCATCAGATAGGGCGCATTCGTCATGCTCTCCAACCCGCCGGCGACGATCACGTCGTTGGCGCCGGCGGTGATCAGGTCGTGGGCGAACATGGTCGCCTTCATGCCCGAGCCGCACATCTTGTTCACGGTGGTGGCGCCGGCGTCCCATGGGATATCCGCGCCGTGCGCTGCCTGGCGGGCCGGCGCCTGTCCGAGCCCGGCCGGCAGCACGCATCCCATGATGACTTCCTCGACGTCTTCCGGCTTGACGCCGGCGCGAACCAGCGCGCCCTTCACAGCCACCGCGCCCAGTTCGGTCGCCTTGGCGTCCTTCAGCGCACCCTGAAATGAACCCATCGGCGTGCGTGCGCCGCCGACGATGACGATGGGGTCCTTGCCGTTCTCAGCCATGGGAAGTCCTCCTTTAAGCCATATGTCTTCTAACAAAACTGATATTGCAGTGCAGCATAGTCAACCGCACTGACCCGGTCGAGGCCCGCTTCCCTATATTGCGCTGCCGTCCTTGCGGGTGAACGTGAATGCGCCGTCGACCCGCCGTCCGTGCAGATCGACATCGGGGTAGTGCACTTCCTCCGCGGGATGGCGGTCGCCGATCTCCAGATATAGCGCGTCCTTGCCGGTCCGGTTGATCAAGTTATGGCCGTCCTCCGCGCCAGCCGGAAATCCTGCCGCCATGCCGGGGCCAAGCACCTGCTCGCCGGCATCGGTCACGAGTGTCAACTCGCCCTTCAGCACATAGACGAACTCGTCCTCATGGACATGCCAGTGCCTGAGCGCCGATCCTGCGCCCGGCTTCAGGCGCACGAGATTGACCCCGTAATGGGTGAGGCCGACGGCTTCTCCAAGGGCCTTCTTTTCCCGGCCTTCGGCCACCGCTTTAAACTCGCCGGGATAGGCTGAACCCAAACGCGCTTCGACGCTCGCCGGATCGAGCGCCGGCGCTTTCGGAGCGCTCATCAAGCCGTCTCCTCGAACAGTTCCCGGCCGATCAGCATGCGTCGGATTTCGCTGGTGCCGCCGCCGATCTCGTAGAGCTTGGCGTCGCGCAGCAGGCGGCCGGTCGGGTACTCGTTGATATAGCCGTTGCCGCCCAGGATCTGGATCGCATCCAGCGCCATCTCTGTCGCCCGCTCCGCGCAGTAAAGCGCCATCCCGGCGGCGTCCTTGCGCGTGGTCTCTCCGCGGTCGCAAGCCTTGGCGACCATGTAAGCGTAGGCACGCGAGGCGTTCATCTTGGTGTACATGTCGGCGATCTTGCCCTGGATCAGCTGGAAGGTGCCGATGGGCTTGCCGAACTGTTCGCGCTCGTGGATGTAGGGCACGACAACGTCCATGCAGGCCTGCATGATGCCGAGCGCGCCCGCGCCGACCACCACGCGCTCATAATCGAGCCCGCTCATCAACACGTTGACGCCCCTGCCCTCACCGCCGAGCAGATTTTCCTCCGGCACTTCGCAGTCCTCGAAGACGAGCTCGCCCGTGGGCGAGCCACGGTTGCCGAGCTTGTCGAGTTTCTGCGCGGTGGAGAATCCCTTGGTGGCGGTCTCCACGATGAAGGCGGACATGCCGTGCTTTCCGGCTTCTGGATCGGTCTTGGCGTAGACCACCAGCGTCTCTGCGACCGGCCCGTTGGTGATCCACATCTTGGTGCCGTTAAGCACGTAGCGGTCGCCCTTCTTGTCGGCGCGGAGTCGCATCGAAACCACATCGGAGCCGGCATTGGGCTCCGACATGGCAAGCCCGCCGACATGCTCGCCGGTGACCAGCTTCGGCAGGTATTTGCGTTTCTGTTCTTCGGTGCCCTTTCGGCGGATCTGGTTCACACAGAGATTGGAGTGCGCGACATAAGAAACGCCGACGGCCCCGGAGGCACGGTGGATCTCCTCCGAAGCGACGGTGTGCTCCAAATAGCCCATGCCCGAGCCGCCATACTCCTCCTCCACCGTGATGCCCATCAGCCCGAGAGCACCCATCTTGGGCCACAGGTGTCGCGGAAATTCGTCGGTCCGGTCGATCTCTGCTGCGATCGGCGCAATCTCGTCGGCGGCGAAGGACATAACCTGATCGCGTAGCATCTCGACATGCTCGCCCAGATCGAAATTGAGGGACGGAAGCTGGTTCGGGATCATGGCGAAGCTCTCCGTGTTTGGCACAGGCCGCGTTGATGGTTCACTTGATGTATTTGCGGAATTCGGGCTTGCGCTTTTCGCTCTGCGCCTTAACGCCTTCCTTCGATTCGTCGGTGTCATAGTAAAGGCTGAGCGCCTGCATCGCCATCGAGGATAGGCCGCGGATCTGCTCGGTATCGACGTTGAACGAACGCTTGGCGATGGCCAGAGCCGTCGGGCTCTTTTCGTTGATCTCCGCCGCCCATTTGGCGACTTCGGCGTCCAGTTCGTCATGCGGCACGACGGCGTTGATGAGGCCCATCTCCAGCGCCTCCTGCGCCGAATAGCGGCGGCAGAGATACCAGATCTCGCGCGCCTTCTTTTCGCCGACGAGGCGCGCAAGATACGCCGTGCCGAAACCGGCATCGACGGAACCCATCTTGGGCCCGACCTGGCCGAAGATAGCCTTTTCCGAGGCGATGGTGAGGTCGCAGAGCACCGCGAGCACGTTGCCGCCACCGATGGCGAAACCCTGCACCCGCGCTATCACCGGCTTAGGCACGTCGCGGATGATGCTCTGAACTTCCTCGATCGGCAGGCCGATCGTGCCGCGCGCCTCGTATTGGCCGTCATGGTCGGATTGGTCGCCGCCGGTGGAGAACGCTTTCTCTCCGGCGCCGGCAAGCACGATCGAGCCGATCGCCTTGTTCCAGCCCGCGCGGCCGAAGGCGTCGATCAGCTCTTCGCAGGTCACGCCGCGAAACGCATTGTACTTATCCGGCCGATTTATGGTGATCCAGGCCGTCTCGTCTTTTTCCTCGTAGAGGATGTCCTCATAGCTCATAGCCGGCATTTCCCTGTGGAATTCCCGCCGGCTGTCGCCACCGGTCTGGAATGATTAATTGTCGGTCCCGAATTCGGTTATTAGCCACACTCCGCGGTCACGCCGTCTCGTCGAAGAGCTCGCGGCCGATCAGCATGCGCCGGACCTCTGAAGTACCGGCGCCGATCTCGTAAAGCTTGGCGTCGCGCAGAAATCGCCCTGTCGGATACTCGTTGATATACCCGTTGCCGCCAAGGATCTGGATCGCGTCGAGCGCGATCAGCGTCGCCTTCTCTGCGCAGTAGAGGATCACGCCGGCGCTGTCCTTGCGTGTGGTCTCGCCCCTGTCGCAGGCTTTGGCGACCATGTAGGAGTAGGCCTTGCAAGCGTTCATCGTTGTGTACATGTCGGCGACCTTGCCTTGGATGAGCTGGAAGGTGCCGATGGGTTTGCCGAATTGAACGCGCTCGTGGATGTAAGGCACGACAACGTCCATGCAGGACTGCATGATCCCAGTCGACCCAGCCGACAGTACGACGCGCTCGTAATCGAGCCCGCTCATCAGCACGTTGACGCCCCGGCCGACCTCGCCCAGCACGTTCTCCTCCGGCACCTCGCAGTCCTGGAAGACCAACTCGCAGGTGTTCGAGCCGCGCATGCCGAGCTTGTCGAGCTTCTGCGCGGTGGAGAAACCCCTGAAGGCCTTCTCCACCAGGAATGCCGTGATGCCGCGTGGGCCTCCATCAGGATCGGTCTTGGCGTAAATCACCATGGTGTCGGCGTCGGGGCCGTTGGTGATCCACATTTTGGAGCCGTTGAGGACATAGCGGTCGCCCTTCTTTTCGGCGCGCAGGCGCATCGAAACCACGTCGGAACCCGCATTCGGCTCCGACATGGCCAGCGCGCCGACATGTTCGCCGGAGACCAACTTGGGTAGGTACTTCGCTTTCTGCTCCGCGTTGCCATTGCGATGGATCTGATTGACGCAGAGATTGGAATGCGCGGCGTATGAGAGGCCTACCGAGCCCGAGGCGCGGCTGATCTCCTCGTTGACCACAACATGCTCAAGATAGCCCATGCCGGCGCCGCCATATTCTTCGTCGACGGTAATACCGAGGACACCGAGGTCGCCCATCTTGCGCCAAAGATCCGCTGGAAATTCGTTGCTCTCGTCGATTGACGCCGCCCGCGGCGCGATCTCGTCGGCGGCAAATGACATGACCTGATCGCGCAGCATGTCGACATGCTCGCCGAGGTCGAAATTGAGCGAAGGAAGCTGGTTCGGGATCATGGGGTTGTCTCCGGTTGTCTAACGGGGTGGGCCGCCGGCCCAGCCGTTTGCTATTTCTTGGCCTGCGCGGTGGTGTCGACCTCGATCAGCGAGAGCCGCCAGCGACTGCGCTCATAGACGTAGCGCAAGTTGAAACGGACGACGCGAGGTTGCGTGCGGAACCAGCCGCGCAATCGCAGCTCGCCACCTTCGTCGACCGCGGGCTGCTCGTTCCAGATTGGTCGCAGGTCGAGCACCGGGGTTAGGTCCACGCGCTGCTTGATGAACGGTGTGAAGGCTTGCCGAAGCTTGCGAGCCGTATACTTGCGGCGTAACCCGAAAGAAGAGCGCGACCACAAGATAGAGAAATTGCGCGTCAGCACGGCATTGTTGACTGTGATCAGTGTGACCCTCAGCAACGACACGGCCCGCCGCTCGGTTGGCGGGCCGGGCCGTTTGACCGCCTTCTTCTGTTTCGCAGCAGCGGCGAGCGCTTCGCCCGGCACCAGCACGCCCCAGGCCGACAGTGCCGCCGCGATGCTTAGCGCCCAGACTGCGCGCCGCGCCCATTCGCATCGGTCACGCCTCACCGATCCTCGCGGCCGTGCAGGGTCATGAGGGTCTGGATCGAGGCAACGCACATGATCTCCTTACCGTCTCTGGAGCCAAAGACATTCGATTCGACGACGTTGATGGTACGACCCGGTTTGAGCACTCTCGCCTTCGCGGTCATCTTATCACCAAGGCCGGGCCGCATGATGTTCAACTTGTACTCCACCGTCAAAACCGAGGCATCGGCAGGCATCAGCGAAAAAGCGGCATAGCCGGCGGCGCAATCTGCGATCGTCGCAAGTGCCCCGCCATGCACATAGCCATGCTGCTGGGTGAGCTCGGTGCGGAACGGCATCGCAATCTCGCAGAGGCCGGGTGCAACCAGCGAAAGCTCGGCACCGATATGAGTCATGAAGGGTTGTCGGGAGAAGGACTCACGCACCCGCACTTCGTACTCGGGATTGGCGGGCTGAAACTCGCTCATGGCTATGATCTCCAACACAGCATCCACGGTGTGGACGCACCGCCAGTTATATTTACGTTTACGTAAACGTCAATATTATTCGAAGACCAACTCTGTTGATATGAACTGTGACCTGCCAGCTATTTCAGTTCCCCCAGGCGGTCCCGGCAGCGCTTCTCCACGGCGTCAAGTTCGCCCAGAGTGACTTCGATATCTTCGCGCTGCTGGTCGAGCATGGCGCGGCGATCACGGATCTTACCGAGGAAGAACTGAAGCTGCCCCGCCTCGCCTGGTTCGGTGTCATAGAGATTGATGATCTCGCCAACCTCGGCGAGCGAGAAGCCGAGTCGTTTGCCCCGCAGGATGAGCTTCAGGCGGGTTCGGTCGCGCTGGTCGTAAATGCGCGTCTGGCCCCGGCGCTCCGGCGCCAACAGGCCCTGGTCCTCATAAAACCGGATGGCCCGCGTGGTGACATCGAACTCCTGCGCCAGATCGGTGATCGTGTAGGTCGTCTCTGCGATCTTGTCCGCTTGGGTCACGGGTCCGCTCATACGGCCTCTCTAGCGAAGATTGTCGTCATGGAGGTCTTTGCTCCCTGCCTTACGTAAGCGTTAGCCTATACCCTTGCGCACGGCTGCTGTCATGTCATTCGATCTCGTTCGAGGGGCGGCTCATTGACCCGCCGTGTATCGCGCAACAACTGCTTGGCGACGATGTGGCGCATGATTTCCGTCGTCCCATCAAGGAGAAGCCAGCGCCGCCGCTGCGCTTCGGAGCCGTCCAGCTCGATCCCCTGGAGGCGATATGGACGTTCATGCTGCTGGTACAAAAGTAGACGATGTTCGCCTTCGCAACCTCCTCGATGGTCAGGCAGTTGCGGAACGCCGCGTCGGCGCCGTATTCAGGCTAACGGCCCTGATTCAGCGCCTAGCAGCGCCACGAACCCCTGGCGACCGAGCGCCTTACGCACGAACGCTTCGTAGTCCCGGTTCTGCGGCTCGAAAATCGTCACTGGCCCCCCCCCTCAGACCAGGAAGATCGCCGCCAAGCCTAGAAAGGCCAGGAAGCCGATCACGTCCGTCACCGTCGTCAAAAATACGCTCGACGCGATCGCCGGGTCGACGCCCACCCGTTCCAACCCGAGAGGAATTAGCGTGCCGGCCAGCCCGGCGACCACCAGGTTCACGGTCATCGCAGCCGCGATAATCACGCCGATGGGAATACTTTGGAACCAGAGACCCGCACACAACCCAGCCAACACGGCAAACAACACACCGTTGATCGCGCCGACCAGCAATTCCTTGGTGACGAACCGCCAAGCGTTTTGTGACGACAGTTCGCGCATGGCAAGCGCACGAACGGCCACGGTCAAAGTTTGCGTGCCCGCATTGCCGCCCATGGAGGCCACGATCGGCATCAGCACCGCGAGCGCCACGATCTCCTTGATGGTCCCTTCGAAAAGACTGATTACCAGCGAGGCAATCACCGCTGTCAGAAGATTGACCGCCAGCCAGGAGAAGCGCGAGCGCGCCGTCGCGATCAACGCCCGGTAGACGTCGGTCTCACCGACGCCGGCCAAGCGCATTAGATCTTCCTCGGCTTCCTCATCGATCACGTCGACGACGTCATCAACAGTGATCACGCCGACCAGCCGCTCACTGGGGTCCACCACGGGAGCGGAGATCAGATCGTGTTGGCGGAAAAGACGGGCAACCTCTTCCTGGTCGGTTTCAGCTGGAATGGCGAACATGTCGGGCGCCATGATTTGGCGGACGCGGACCGGGCGGCGGGTTCGCAAAAGGCTATTGAGCGGGATCGTGCCCACGGGCTGGTGCCTGGGATCGACGACCACAAGGTCATAGAAGTCATCCGGCAGGTCTTTGCTTTCACGCATGTGGTCGATCGTCTCGCCAACCGTCCAGAAGTCCGGGATCGCTACCAGCTCACGCTGCATCAGGCGGCCGGCGCTATCCTCGGGATAGGCGAGGTTTTCCTCGACCAGCGCGCGATCCTCCGCCGGCAGGGCGTCCAGCACCTGCTGCTGCACGTCTTCATCGAGGTCTTCCAGGACGTGAACCGCATCGTCGCTGTCGAGCGCCACGACCGCAGCCGCAGTCTCCTGGGCACCCAGTTGGGCGACCACATCGTCACGCACCGAGTCGTCGAGTTCGGTCAGCATCTCCGCGTCCAGATGGCCCCGCATGATCTCGATGAACCGCCGGCGGGTTCCGGGACCGAAGCGCTCGATGAGGTCGGCGAGATCCGTATAGTGCAGCGGACGCACGAGGCGCCGCACCCGTGCCGCATCGCGTCCGGCGATGGCCTTGCGCACGGCCAGCACGACACCGGTCGTGAGACCATAAAGCGGCTCGTCCACGTCCGCAGGGTCGGGATTTTGGTTGACTGTTTCCTGGTTCGCCTCGACCACAGCCAAACACTCCTCGATTGGGCGCGGACCGCATGGTATTGCCCACATGGAGCGGGCAGCGGACCCATATGGGCAGACGCGAACAAGAATGGGGCGCGGCTCGGACGCCATGCTTGATCTCGGCGAGCAGGGCCCCACCTGCAGAGCGTTGTGGTTCGGCCCGAAACTCTAGCGTTGGCGCGACATAGCAAAACGGCGCGCAAAGCTCAAGGAAAGGCGGCGGCATGGCGCCCGAGACGACGGCGACACTCGACCGGTCCCTCGATTGGAAGATCAGCGACAGCCCGGTCGAGTATGAAACTGCGGTAGCCGAGATGGAAGCGCGGGTTGCCGCGATCCGCGCGCTGGAAGCGCCCGAGGCCGTATGGCTTCTGGAACACCCGCCGCTCTATACCGCCGGAACCAGCGCCCGCGACGCGGATCTCTTGGAGCCCGATCGCTTCCCGGTCCACCGCACCGGGCGCGGCGGCCAGTTCACCTATCACGGGCCCGGCCAACGGGTTGCTTATGTCATGCTCGATTTGAAGCTTCGCGGCGGCGATGTCCGCGCCTTTGTCCGGGATCTGGAAGCCTGGGTGATCGAAACGCTGGCCGCCTTCAACATTAAGGGTGAGCGGCGGTCCGACCGCATCGGCATTTGGGTCGACCGTGGCGGCGGACGCGAAGACAAGATTGCGGCGATCGGGGTTCGTGTGCGCCGTTGGGTCAGCTATCACGGCATTGCCATCAACCTCGAACCCGATTTGAGCCACTTTTCAGGAATCGTCCCCTGCGGTATTTCCACCGGACAATACGGCGTCACGTCGCTCGTCGACCTCGGCATCCCGGTCACCATGCCGGAATTCGACGGCGCCATGCGGGCCGCATTCCGGACTGTGTTCGCGCGCTGAGGCCGCAGGATCTGCAACGGCCGAAGCCGATCTATTCCGCTCCCGCCTCTTCCTGTGCTCGGACAGCCGCAAAACCCGTCATGTTAAAGATGCCGCGTGCCGTTACTGACGATGTCAGGATATAGGCCGGGCGCGCCGCTCCGATCAGAATCGGTCCCACCTTGATGCCGCCGCCCAGTGCGGTCGCTAGCGTCAACGAGATATTGGCAGCGTCGAGATTGGGCATCACCAGCAGATTGGCCTGACCTTCGAGCCTGCTATTGGGAAATATTTCAGCCCTCAGTTCGGGGTCGAGCGCCGCATTGGCATGCATCTCGCCCTCAACCTCCAGCGAAGGCTGGCGCTCTCGCACCAACGCCAACGCCTCCCGCAGGCGACGGGTCGACGGCGTGTCCGCAGTTCCGAAACTGGAATACGACAACATCGCCACCTTCGGCGTAATGCCGAAGCGCTGAACCTCCGCCGCGGCGCGGCAAGTCAGACTGGCGAGTTGTTCCGCGCTGGGCTCCTCATTCACATGGGTGTCGACCATAAAGAATGTGCCTTTGGGGACCACTGCCGCGGAGAGCGCCGCAAAGTCTTCAATGCCCGGGGCGAGCCCGATGATCTGGCGGATATGCACCAGGTGTTCTTCGAAGCGACCGACAGTGCCGCAGATCACCGCATCGCTCTCACCGCCCACAACCATCAGCGCGGCAATGACAGTCGAGTTGGTGCGCACACGCATGCGCGCCTCGGCCGGCGTTACGCCGTGCCGCTCGGCCAGCGTATGGTAGACGCTCCAGTACTCCCGGAATCGCGGATCGTCTTCGGGATCCACAAGTTCGCAATCGGTACCGGGCGTGAAGCGCAGTCCGAGCTTGTCGATTTGATGGGCCACTACCGCAGGGCGTCCGATCAGGATCGGCGTACACACGCGCTCGTCGAGCGCCGCCTGTACAGCGCGAAGCACGCGCGGGTCCTCCCCCTCAGCGAACGTCACGCGCTTTGCTTCCCGCCGGGCTTGGGCAAAGATCGGCTGCATCAACAACCCCGACTGAAAGACGAAAGCCTCCATCCGGGCACGGTAAGCCTGGAAGTCTTCGATCGGTCGGGTCGCCACGCCGCTGGCCATCGCAGCTTCGGCGACCGTAGGCGCCAGCTCCGACATGAGCCGCGGGTCGAACGGTGCCGGAATCAGGTGATTTCGTCCGAACCCGGCGACATCGCCGCCATAGGCCTTGGCCTCCTGCTCAGACGACTCCTGGCGCGCCAGGGCGGCCAACGCCTCGACGCAGGCCACCTTCATCTCATGATTGATGTCAGTTGCGCCCACATCGAGCGCGCCTCGAAAAATGAAGGGAAAACACAGCACATTGTTGACTTGGTTGGGGTAGTCCGAACGACCGGTGGCCACGATGGCATCCTCGCGGGCAGCCACGGCCTCCTCCGGCATGATCTCCGGTGTCGGATTGGCAAGTGCGAAGACCAGTGGGTCCGCTGCCATCTGCTTGAGCATTTCCGGCTTCAGCACGCCGGCTGCCGACAGTCCGAGGAAAATATCAGCTCCGACCAGCGCTTCGCCCAGCGTTCGAGCTTCGATCTCGCGGGCATAGGCGGCCAGATACTCATTCATGCCCGCGTCGCGGCCTTTGTACACAACACCGTCGATGTCGGTCAGCGTCACATTCTCCCTGGGCAAGCCCATGTCGACCAACAGGCCGACGCAGGCCAGCGCCGCTGCACCCGCACCAGAGGTCACCAGTTTTACCGAGGATAGTTCCTTGCCCGCCAATTCCAGTGCATTCCGAACAGCGGCGGAGACGATGATTGCGGTGCCATGCTGGTCGTCGTGAAAGACCGGTATGCCCATGCGTTCGCGCAAGCGCCGTTCGATCTCAAAGCATTCCGGCGCTTTGATGTCCTCTAAATTGATCGCACCGAATGTCGGTTCCAGCGCCGCCACGACATCCACGAAACGGTCGATCTCCGTTGCGTCGACCTCGATATCGAAAACGTCGATCCCGGCAAACTTCTTGAAGAGCACGCCCTTGCCCTCCATCACGGGCTTGGATGCCAATGGACCGATCGCGCCAAGACCGAGCACCGCCGTACCGTTGGAGATCACGGCGACGAGGTTGGCACGCGACGTCAGCTCGGCGGCCATGGCCGGGTCCTCGGCGATGGCCTCGCATGCAACGGCAACGCCGGGCGAGTATGCCAAGGAAAGGTCGCGCTGGGTCGCCAGCGGTTTGGTGGGCGTGACCTCTATTTTTCCCGGGCGGGGCTCGCGGTGATAGCGGAGCGCACTTTGCGCCAGTTTGTCGGCCATATTTTCCCCTCGGGATGCGATCGCACACATGCAGACGGCGCCCGCACGGGTCGTGCGGATTGGATGCCGGTGACCTTGATGGCGTGACGCGCTGAAACCGAATACGCCACACTGGCTTGTGGTCTCTACGCCGGAGAACTATTCGGCTGCCGTGCCCGTCACGGCCGCCTGATCGTCCTCGGCACGCTGACACATGCACAACCAGTCCGCCAGCAATGCCGGCATAGGCGCGTCTTCGATTTCGATCTTGTTGCGGGTGCGGATGACATAACGACCCGAACCCTTGTCGGCCGCACCAAGCAACGTTTGGCGATTGCGGATACGGCCGCCCACTGGCACCGGCGTCATGAAACGAATGCGCTCGAAGCCGTAATTTATGCCGTGCTCGATGCCATCCGGCAGCAGGCCGTTCTGATAGGCAAAATGGCTGAGCAAAGACAATGTAAGAAAACCGTGTGCGACGGTGGCCCCGAAGGGACCCGCCGCTGCGGCCTCCGGATCGACGTGCAATGGATTGGGGTCTTCCGTAACCGCCGCGAAGCGGTTGACCCGGTCTTGGTCGATGGTCATCCACTCGGTCACACCCAGCTCCTTGCCGACAAAATACTGGATGTTGTCGATGTGATAGGGAACCGCCTCGCTCATAGGGCCGGGCCTTCCAGTTTCAAAAGCGCGTGTTGGTTGCTTCAATATAGCGTTTGGCGGGGTCTCTTCCAGTGCTCCCTTCAGACCGAAGGGCGCTGATGGAATCCGCTACCGGCGGCATTCGGCCCCTCATCGCTTTCATCCGCGAATTCCTCAATCTGCAACACCTTGGCCATGGACGGGCCCGACCGGCACACTTCGATCATGTCACGGACGCTCCCCACCGGCCCAGCGAACAGCGCTTCCACCGAGCCATCGGACCGGTTCCGCACCCAACCTGACAGGCCCCGGGCCAAAGCGCCGTCTACCGTCCAGCCTCGAAACCAGACACCTTGGACGCGTCCGTGTATGACGATCCGAATCGAGATGCGATCTTGATGTTCGGTCATTGACGAATACAGGATCTTCCTGGCCGTTCCGATTGCCGCTTTTGCCCAGCGCCGGCTTCCGCTACCGTTCGCCTAAATGAGTTGGCGACCAGAGGAAAGCCCAAAAATGACAGAACTCAAGATGACCAAGCGGACGAAGATCAAGCGGATACCCGACCGGGGCAGCCATGATCGCAATACAATCAACGCCATCCTCGACGAAGCCCTGATCGCCCATGTCGCCTTCACCAAGGACGGTGACCCGGCCGTCTTGCCGACGGCGCATTGGCGCGTGGACGATACGCTTTATATCCACGGACATTCGAAAAACGCCATGCTGTCGGCCGTGCGCGACGGCGCGCCGCTTTGCGTTTGCGTGACCCTGCTCGACGGTCTGGTGCTCGCCCGCTCCGCGTTCCATCACTCGATCAACTACCGGTCAGTGGTGATTTTCGGCCAGGCCCGTGAGGTCACGAAAACTGATGAGAAAATGGCCGCACTCAAGACCTTCACTGACAAGGTCGCGCCCGGACGCTGGGAGGATATTCGAGGCCCGGACAAACAGGAAATGAAAGCCACCATGGTGCTCGCTATCCCGATCGAAGAGGCTTCAGCAAAAATTCGAACCGGCCCCCCCAAGGATGACGATCCTGACTATGCCTTGCCGGTCTGGGCGGGCGTTGTGCCGATCCGCCATGTTGCCGGGTCGCCGGAGACCGATCCCGATATGAAGGTGAACACCCCGGTGCCGGGCTATGCAGGACACTTCAATGAAATGGGCCGGTGACGCCGGTCAGCCACCGGCACTGATCACCGGATTGTCACCGTCTGCCACAGCCCAGTCGACCGTTGCTTCAAGATGCTCGGAGAGCAGGAGAGCGAGCGTCTCCGTCGCGGCCTCAACGTCGTGCTCGCCGGCGTCCGCGAACGATTGCACGGTGATCACCGCATTCCGCGTTGCCAGCGACGTCGCCGATCGGTCGTCCTGGTACCAGTTCCAGCGCCGGCAAAGAACGTGGCCCTGATCGGCATAGACGACCTCACCCGACTTCGGTGGATCGTCACGGCGCTCAGCGTCTCCCAGACTGATGAAGCTGTCGTCGGGTCGTGAAAAGCGAAACGCCAACGGTGGGGCCAGCTTGTCGAGATCGTCCGCACCCGCCGGCATCCGGAAGGCAAGCGACACGGCGTTGTAGAGATCAACCAGCGCATTGATCCTGGGCAGGACCCCATGGCGCTGGACATGCCGGAACAGCCGCTCGACCGAGGGCCTATAACTGGTCTTGCGAATTCCAAATCCCTTATACGCTTGGCGCCACGCTGCCACTTCGGCAATCTCAGAGACCGGCCGGTCGCCCCGCTCCTGGGCAATGCGTGCCTCCGTTTCTTCCACGTAATTTGCGATTGGCGTGGGAGATTGGTCGGGAATCGCAAGTCCGCGCGCCACAACCAGCGCCACGCGGTAACGCGGGAAGACCTCCAATAGCTCGGAAATGGAGAGTTCGATTCCGTTCATATGCAGGCAGATAAGCTTGCCGTGGCTATTCGAACTCAAGAATGACTTGGTCGACGGCGAGCGAATCGCCAGGAGCGACACGGAGCACTTTCACCTTGCCGTCGCGTTCGGCGCGCAGCACGTTCTCCATCTTCATCGCCTCAACCACAGCCAAAGCCTCGCCCGCCTTGACCTCCAGGCCCGGCTCCACGGCCAGCGAAGTCAGCAGCCCGGGCATCGGCGACAGTAGCAATTTCGATGTATCGGGCGGTGCTTTAACCGGCATGCGAGCGGCCAGTTTCGCCGTGTGGGGATTGACCACCTTCACATCCTGCTCAGTGCCGCTATGGAACAGCCGATAACCGGTTCCGACGCGATCGACCTGCACGGTCAACGCCTGACCGTCGATCCGGCAATCAAAAATGGGCTCGCCGATATCCCAGTCCGTTTCCAGCCGCAGGTGCCGTCCGCCGATCTCAATTTCAAAACCGCCCTTTGCCGGCACAACAGTCACCTGGTGCGCCGCATCGCCAATCATCACCGTCCACTGGTCCGGAGGATATCGCTCATGCCCTTCCATGGTTCCGGAGATCGAAACATCACGCTCGGTGTGTCGCCGGTGCACGGCGGCCGCCACGGCGACCACCGGGGTTGCGTCCTCTCGCGGCAGATCACTACCGGTGAAACCGTCGGCGTATTCCTCGGCAATGAATTCGGTCGAAAGGCGCCCCTCGCGAAAGCGCGGATGGGCAATCAGCGCGGCAAGGAAGCTAATGTTGTGACTGAGGCCGCGAACGTAGAAGGCGTCAAGCGCGCCCTGCATGCGCTCGATCGCTGCCTCACGGTCAGAGCCATGGGTGATCAGCTTGGCGATCATTGGATCGTAATAGATGCTGATCTCACCGCCCTCTCCGACGCCGGTATCGACACGTACGCCATCGCCGGCGGCCGGCGGCTGGAAGCGCACCAGGCGGCCGGTAGAGGGCAGGAAACCGCGAAATGGGTCCTCCGCATAGACCCTCGCCTCAATCGCCCAGCCATTGCGCTTCACGTCGTCCTGGCCAAAGGCAAGTTTCTCGCCGTTGGCCACTCTTATCATCTGCTCGACCAGGTCGAGACCAGTGACGAATTCGGTCACCGGATGCTCGACCTGGAGCCGCGTGTTCATTTCCAAGAAGTAGAAATTGCGGTCCTTGTCGACGATGAATTCCACAGTGCCTGCCGAGCAATAGTCCACAGCCTTGGCCAGCGCTATAGCCTGGGCCCCCATCGCGCTGCGCGTCGCCTCGTCGAGGAAGGGTGAAGGCGCCTCCTCGATCACTTTCTGGTGCCGCCGCTGGATCGAACATTCACGCTCGCCCAGATGGATCACAGTGCCATGCTTGTCGGCCAGTACCTGGATCTCGATATGGCGCGGATCCTCGATGAACTTCTCAACGAAAATCCGATCATCCGCGAAGCTTGATTTGGCTTCGTTGCGGGCTGAGCTGAAGCCTTCCTCGGCCTCGGCATCGTTACGGGCAACACGCATGCCCTTGCCGCCGCCGCCCGCTGACGCCTTGATCATCACGGGATAGCCGATCTCGCCGGCGATCTTGACGGCCTCGCCGGAATTCTCAATCAGCCCCAAATGGCCCGGTACGGTGCTGACACCGGCTTTGGCGGCAAGCTTCTTTGAGGCGATCTTGTCGCCCATCGCCTTGATCGCCTTGATGGGCGGCCCGATGAACGCGATGCCAGCAGCATCGAGTGCTTTGGCGAAGGCAGCATTCTCGGAAAGAAAGCCGTAGCCAGGATGGATCGCCTGAGCTTTGGTCTTCTTCGCGGCCTCGATAATCCGCTCACTCACCAGATAGCTCTGGGAGGACGCGGCCGGGCCTACGGCCACCGCTTCGTCGGCCATTTCGACATGCAGGGCGTCGACATCGGCTTCGGAATAAACCGCAACCGTCTTGATGCCCATGCGCTTTGCCGTACGAATGATGCGGCAGGCGATTTCGCCTCGATTTGCAATGAGAATCTTCTTGAACATGGCACAAACGGTATCATGCGCCACCCGCGCGACAAAGACACATGCGCCTGCTTCCCAGGCCCGGCAACCCGCGGAATCACATTCAATTTTGCCGTCATATCCGTGCAAAAATGGTCTAGTCTGCGAGGATGAAAGCACACATTCTCGCCTTGCCGCTTATGGGACTGATGGTCGCATCGGGGCCGGTGCGCGCCGAAATGGTGGCCTGCGCGGCACCGGGCATCTCGGTCGAGGTCGCCCTGGCGCGTTGGGAAAAGAACCGGTTCCTCGTGCGGGGCTGGTACCCCGTTCCGGCCGGAACCTGCCAGACACTCATCGAGTTACCATTGCACAAGGGCAAGTATTATCATTTTGCCCGTCAATCCGGCGGCGAGCGCGTCTGGCCAGTGCAATCCGAGCCGCATCGAGCGTTGTGTGTCCGGCTTGAAACGAAGTTCGTGTTCCGGGTCAGAGCCAGCCTCGGCGGACGCTGCCCGACCGGCTTTGTTGTGCGCCGGTTCGCCGTTCACGTGCCGGAGAACGGCCGGCTCCGGCTGACATTCGCCAAATGACCACCATTGAAGCGACCGGACAGTTGCGACAATGTGGCTCCGCTTGCCGACTGATCGGCAACACGAAACCGGTGCAAGGCAATGGATAGTGCCGACAAGATCGAAAGTTATCACGCACACGTGTATTACAATGGTGCGACCAAGCCGATCGCCGCGCGAATCCGTGAGGCGGTGGAGCAGCGATTCGACGTCGAGATGGGACGTTGGCATGACAAGCCGGTGGGCCCTCACCCGATGTGGAGTTATCAGATCGCCTTCGAGGTTGGGCTGTTCGCCGAATTGATTCCATTCCTGGCGCTGAACCGCGAAGGCCTCACCGTTTTCATCCATCCAAACACCGGAAACGCACTCACCGACCACACGGCCCACGTCATGTGGCTCGGCGCTTCGCAAGAGCTTGACGTTTCCACTCTGAGCTAACCAGCAGAGGACGCAAGATGGCCGGATCCGGCCCTTCAACGGTCACAATGCAGCGCCCGGTAACAGGTACCACGGAGGGCAGTTCGGCGCTGTTCGACGGGGTTGCCGATTGGCTTATGGACCAATCGCTGAAAGACCCGGATATCGAGACCCTGTTCGAGGGCTGTTGCGACCGGCTCTTCGCAGCGGGTGTGCCACTGTTCCGCGTCCATATTGCATATCGGACCCTGCATCCGCTGATCAGCGGCATCGGCCTAACTTGGCGCCAAGGCGAGCCGTTGAATGTTCAGCGTTTTCCGCATCATTTTGGGGCGGAACCTGAGAACTGGCTCAAAAGCCCGCACTATTACATCATCGAACGGCGGATTCCGATGCTACGCCGTCGGCTGATCGGTCCCGAAGCGATGCTCGATTTCCCGGTCCTGGAGGAATTTAGGCAGGCCGGCGGATCCGACTATCTGGCCTTTTTGGTTCCCTTCAGCGACGGCACCTCCGACGGCCTTGTCAGCTCCTGGTTGACCGATCGCCAGACTGGCTTCAGTGACACCGAGATTGCCGCAATCACGCGCATCCAACAGAATTTCGGGGTCGCCGCCAAGATCGCGACGCGTAGTGAAATCGCTCGCAACGTGATGACGACCTATTTGGGCCCGGATGCTGGATTGCGAGTTCTCGATGGTCAGATCCGCCGCGGTGACGGTGAGCATATACATGCTGCCGTTTGGTTCAGCGACCTGCGAGGTTCTACCGCGATGGCCGAGGCGATGAAGCCGGAAGATTACATCGCCACACTCAATGAGTTCTTTGACGCGGTCGGCGGCGCGGTGCTCGCCAAACGCGGCGAAATCCTTGGCTTCATAGGCGATGCCGTCCTGGCGATCTTCCCGATCCGCAAAGGCGGCCCCAACGCATCCCAAGCCTGCCGGCGCGCGCTAGCCGCCGCCAAACTCGCGGCCAATCGTGTGGAGAAACTCAACAAGGCCCGCGCCGGCAACGATCAAGACCCAATCCGCTACGGCCTGGCACTTCACCTCGGCGACGTGACATTCGGCAATATCGGGGTCGCGGGGCGCCTGGCGTTCTCGGTTATCGGTCCGACCGTCAACGAGGTGGCCAGGCTCGAGGGGCTGACCAAGACCCTCGGCCAGCCGCTGATCGCAAGCGAGGCTTTCAAGAATGCCCTGGCCAAGGGCCTTCAGTGGAAGGCGCTTGGCGCGCACAAGGTGAGCGGCGTGCGGCGCCCGCTGACGGTGTTCTCCCCCACCTTGGCCTAGGCACAAGGCGAGACGCGCAAAGCGTCTGCAAACCGCGCCACGCGCCTGCTCTCAAACTCCGTAAAATTGCGCCGAAAGTAAACGATTCGGTGAGCCATTGTCGGCCACATTGCGGGGCTTGGAACGAAGAGCGGGATTAGCGGTTTTGAGACGATCCAATGGGGGTTACAGGCGGTGGCTAATGGGGCGAATTGTTGCCCTGGTCCTGGCTTGCGCGGTGGCGAGTTCACCTTCTTTTGCCGAAAGCAGCACCGACTACGAACGCTTCGGCGCCATTGGCGGAACCGAGGGCAAACCGTTCAGCTTTGACGAGCTTCGCAAGTTGCTTGGCGAAGCCAAGGGGATCGGCCTGATCGCCAAGCTCAAGCTGCGCTCAAGCCTCACCGAGTTCACCAATGACTTCAAGCGGTTCCACCAGGGCGACGCGGCCAAGGATCTGTTTAAGCTCCAAACCCGCTTCAACGCGCTTCATGCTCGCATCGTTGAATTGCTGAGCTCCAGGAATCCACAACTATCGTCACGCTTTGAAGACGCCCGCGGTGCCTTGTGGCACATCTATCGTGACCCCGACGTGTTTTCCCGTACGATCGGCCTGGATCTGGCCAAGGAGCAAGCTGGCGCGCCCAAGCCCAAAACGAAGAATACGACCGCCGAAACTCTTGAAATTACCGGGTCCAACCGATGACTACGCCCGTCGCCCTAGGCGCTAGTCCGACCCGCGGCCGAATAGCCCGCGAAACAAGTTCATCGCATAGGCGGCATGGATCGCCAGGACCGCGCCCCATCCAACAGTAGGCAGCAGGAACCAGGGCCGTTCAGGGTCGGTCAGCAAATTGATCGGGACCAAAGCGATCATAACTGCGAAATACGCTATCAAGTGGTAGCCGAAGCCTCTCAGGCGACGGCGATGCGCGTCGCTCGCCGCCACCCCCTCGCCGTTCCCACTATCCGGCTCGCCCGAGCTCTTCATGATCATCCCCGACCGGGCAGGCGCGGCTTAAAGCGGCATGTTCGCGTGCTTCTTCCAGGGGTTCTCCAGCTGCTTGTCACGCAGCATGGCCAGCGACCTGGCGACGCGCCGCCGTGTGTTGCGCGGCATGATCACATCGTCGATGAAGCCGCGATGCCCGGCAATGAATGGGTTGGCGAATTTCTGCCGGTACTCTTCCGTGCGCGCCTCGATTTTTTCCACGTCGCCGCGATCTTTCCGAAAGATGATTTCCACCGCGCCCTTGGGCCCCATGACGGCTATTTCCGCCGTTGGCCAGGCGTAATTGACGTCGCCGCGAAGGTGCTTGGATGCCATGACGTCGTAGGCACCGCCATAGGCCTTGCGAGTGATCACCGTGACCTTCGGAACAGTCGCTTCGGCATAAGCGAAGAGCAGCTTGGCGCCGTGCTTGATGATGCCGCCGAACTCCTGCGCAGTGCCAGGCAGAAAACCGGGCACATCCACGAAGGTTACGATCGGAATGTTGAACGCATCGCAAAACCGCACGAAACGAGCCGCTTTGATCGAAGAGGATATGTCGAGGCAGCCCGCGAGGACCATCGGCTGGTTGGCGACGATCCCGACCGTGGAGCCTTCGATGCGGCCAAAGCCAATGACGATATTGCCGGCATAGTTAGCCTGCAACTCGAAGAAATCGCCTTCGTCCACGACTTTGTGGATCAGCTCTTTGATATCGTAGGGCTTATGGGGATCGCTTGGAATCAGTGTGTCGAGCGACGGCTCGGCGCGGTCGGAATGATCGTTGGTCGGCCGCAGCGGCGGCTTCTCCCGGTTCGAAGCCGGCAGAAAATCGATGAAACGCCGCAGCTCCAGGAGCGCGTCGACATCATTCTCGAAGGCAAGGTCGGCGACGCCAGATTTGGAGGTGTGGGTGACCGCTCCGCCCAACTCTTCCTGCGTGACTTCTTCGTGGGTGACGGTCTTTACCACCTCGGGCCCCGTCACGAACATGTAGGAACTGTCTTTGACCATGAAAATGAAATCGGTCATGGCCGGCGAATAGACCGCCCCGCCCGCACACGGCCCCATGATAAGCGAGATCTGGGGAATCACCCCTGAAGCCATCACATTGCGCTGAAAGACTTCGGCATACCCGGCCAGCGAGTCGATTCCTTCCTGGATGCGCGCGCCACCGGAATCGTTGAGCCCAATCACCGGTGCGCCGACTTTCAAGGCCTGGTCCATGACCTTGCAGATTTTCATGGCGTGGGCCTCAGACAGCGCGCCGCCAAAGACAGTGAAGTCCTGCGAAAAGACGAAAACCAGGCGCCCGTTCACCGTCCCCCAGCCCGTCACGACCCCGTCGCCGGGAACGGTCTGTTTGCCCATGCCGAAATCGACACAGCGGTGCTCCACGAACATGTCGTATTCTTCGAAGCTATTCTCGTCGAGCAGCAGCTCGATCCGCTCGCGCGCTGTCAGCTTGCCTTTTGAATGCTGAGCGGCGATGCGGTCCTTGCCGCCCCCTTGCCGCGCCGCAGCCCGCTTGCGCTCAAGCTCGCGGATGATGTCCTGCATCCGTATCCCCTCCCCGGATTCGCGTTCCCTGCCAATAGCATGCCTGCATCAGCGGCGCCAGACGGGGCCTTCGCCGGCGCGCAGTTCGTCAGGATTCGTCTCGCCGAAGAGCGGAAACCCGTTCGATCATGAACAATTCATCGCGAATTCCCGCCCGGCGCCGCATCGCTTCCTCGTCTTCACCCCAGCGTTCGATCTGGAAACTCTCGTCGGTTTGAGACGCCTCGAATGCCTCATGGGCACCCAGCCTGCCTTCAAGGAGCGCCAATCCGATCACCAGCGAACCCGCCGCCGCGGTCGCGCTATGCAGCGCCGCAAGGGCCAGATCGTCCAGCGCCTCGATCGCCGCGCGAAGTGCAGCCAGCGATGCAGCCGGCTGCGCATGATGCATCAGGCCTTGGGTCGCTTCCAGCCGCGCTCCATAGCGCTGGCCGGCCCAATCCAGAAGAGGCTGCCAGACCGCTTCCTGGCGGGCTGCGAGCTCCGGAGGGTGCTCGGCGCGGTAACATAAGAGGTCGCTATCGCCATATCCCACCAATTCGTCGACAAGCAACACACGGTGAGTAGGAACGCGGTCGATTGCCGTGCTCACGAGCCGGGTTATCGGCATTTCAAGCGGGTTGACCGTCTCGGCCTGCGCGTCCCATTCGGCCGCGACCGCCTCGGCCAGCGTCTCGCTCGGCATCGACAGAGCCAGTTTAGCGGGCGTCCGAACCGCACGACCATCAAGCGCAACGGTATAGCGCTCAGCTTCGGCAATCACCGATACGGTCCTGTAAAAGCGCCTCAAAATGCGATCAGTCGAATGGATTGAGTCGTTGCAGCAGGTTTTTTTTCCTGCTCGGTTTGGCGGGTTGCCGCCGCGCCGGCTTGCCGGGCCGGCCAGGTCTCACGACGGTCCCCCGACCGGTGGCAGCAGCGATCGCGCCAGGGCACGGGCTGCCGCGTTTCTTGCCCCGGCTAGACGCGCCAATCAGAGAACCGACCCAATTGATGCTCCGGCGCGCCGATCCATAGATGTTTTTGGCGACTTCATTTGCGGCAGCGCTAGCATCAACAGTCGCCGAAGGCCGCCGGATCGGTCCGGCCAGCCGCACTGGATGGAGCGTCACGTCGCCTAAGCCGGTTTCCTTGGTGCGCGGCACGAACAAGAGGTTCATCTGTTCGCTGCGCAAATTGACGTTGCCTCGGCCGAGAAATGTCAACCTGTTCGAATCAATGACCAGGACACGGCTCCGCCCAATTCCGGCCGTGAAATCGAAACGAGCGACAACACAGTTCACGTTCTCCGCATTCACCGAACCGCGGGTCAGGAGCTTCTGGAGCGATCCTATGCCGAATGTCAGAAGCACAAGCCCATCATTCGCCACTCGTCCGGGACCTCCCACCAGCCAGCTACGCCCGGACAATGAGGAGGCAATGGCGCGCGGCGTATCGCCCACGCCTCGCACATCAACATGAAGCCGCATGGGACCGGCAACCGACGGTGTCAGCTTTGCCAGCGACACCCGGGTCAGCGAAAATTTGGTCTTGAATTTTGCAGGACGTGCGGCGGCATTGACGGATAGCTCGCCGCTCAGCACGCCGCCTGCCAGGCCGGCGCTAAGCTTGGAGGCCGTGAGCACCCCGTCGGCCACGCGGATGGTTGCCTTCGCATCGATCAAGGGTGTGCTGCCCGCCATCAGGCGATTGGCCGTGAACCCCAAATTCGCGTTGATTGCACGAAGGAGACCGACCGGCATGGGGCCGGCACCGAAAAGTCGCGGATCCTTGGCCGTTTCGCCGAAATCCCGGAAATCGAGGCGCTTCGATTCTACCGTCCCTTTGAGCGATACTTTATCGGCCAGCTGAAGCACGATCTTGCCTTCAATATCGCTCTTCCCGGCAGTAGCGGCAAACTGCACATTCACCGCGCGCCCGGAAAACAAATCCGCTAGCGGCCCGATCTGCCCCATGATGCTGACCGCCCTTTCGTCGACAGAGCCCACGGCCACGAAGCGCATTGGGCTGGTCAGGCTTTTTGCTGTCGCAGTCAGGCGTTTGATCCCGAACCGATCGATAGCCCCACTCGACCCATCGCGATAGGCAATACGCGCGCCCTCGATCCTAAGCTGCTTGAACGAGAGATTTGGGCCTGAACCGGATGTGGCCTGCTTGGCAGAGGTGGCGGCGAATACCCAGTTTTGGCGGCCGGATTTGTCGGTTTCCAATAGAATATCCGGCTCGATCGCAACCATTCGCTTGACCGCGATATCACCGACGATCAACGGCAATAGAGCCACTTTCACTTCCAAGCGCTTCAGCCGCACCATTTCCTTGCGGGTACCCCAAGGCGCATTGGCAATGGTTATGTCATTGACCACAATCGCAGGCTTGGCCGAAAGAAGACGCGTCTCGATCCTGCCGCCGATGGTCACCTCACGGCCCGTTGCGGCTTTGAGTTGTGCGGCAATGGTGGATTTGTACTCATTGAAATCGGTGGTCGAGACGATGATAACCACCGCAACGATCGCCAGCGCGACGACCACCAGCACACTCAGCACCAATCGCTTGACCAGTCGCATTACAGCCCCTCGGTCAGACGCTCAAAGGCGGGCGCCACCTCAGCGAACACCGATACCAGACCGGACGCACCGGCGGCAGAGAGTTCGGCCTCGCTATGATAGCCCCAAGTCACGCCTAATGCCGGTACGCCGGCATTTGCGGCCATCAGTATATCGAAGGTCGTATCGCCGATCATGATCGTGTCCGCGGCCAGGGCGCCTGCTTCAGCCATGGCCGCGTGGAGCATGTGCGGATTGGGCTTGCCCGGACCGTCGTCGCTGGTCTTCAAGGTTACGAAACGATCTTCGATGCCGTGGCGCTCCAGCACCCCGTTCAATCCCCGACGCCCCTTACCCGTAGCGATCCCAAGCAGCACACCGGCCGCTTCCAGCGCGTCGAGCGCCTCCAATGCGCCTTCATAGAGCGGCTCGTGCATGGCGGGATCGGCGATCAGGGTTCGGTAGGCTTCGCTATAACCTTCGCGTAGCTTTTCCAGGTCGGCACCGTCCGGCGCGAGACGCCCAAGTGCCTCGATCAACGGCAGGCCAACCACGCCCTGCACGTCGCTCGCCGCTGGCGGGCGCAGTCCTTCGGCCTCGAAGCTCGCCACCGCAGCGGCAGCAATCGCGCCAAGGCTGTCGACGAGCGTACCGTCGCAATCAAACACAGCGAGACGGACCGCCTGCCCGGCCATATCAGGCCCGAGTGGATTGGAAATTGCGCATTTAGGAAAGATGGTGGTGCGGGGCGCCGGAATCCATGCCGGGTTCGACCGTAATCGGCTGAATTCAGGACTGCAGCCGCCCGGACAGGCCGGACCGGATCAAATCGGTTTGTTTTTGCCCCGAACCGAAGATTTCGCTTTGCGCGAAGCGGGCTTGGCGCGGGCAGTTTTCCGCTTGCTCGCCGGCTTCTCAGACGACGCCGTGCGGTCTTTTTTGCAGCGGACCACTGCCGTCTGGGCGCAGCCGCTAACATTAGCGAACATCATTGATGTAGGCGCGACACTGGCCATGGTTGCCTCCAAAGTCACTGGCGCAATTCTACGCCGTGCGTATTACCCTCATGTTAACTAGGAATGATATTTGGCGCCGTGACGGCGATCACACGGCAAAACCGCGACAAACGCCGCGGATTCCGCGCATATCACCAAGCGGAGAAAGCGCTATTCGTCCTCGACCAGCATGGTGTCGGCCAGGCTGGGATCAAAGCCGAAGAACCGAAACGTCTCCACCATGTGTTCTGGCGGCGGAGCCGTCACGTCGAGGCGCCGCCCTTGGCCCAATGGCAAGATCAATCGTCGCGCATGCAATTGAAGCTTCCGCGAGCGGCCGGGCAGAAAAGCATCTGCGCCGCCGTACTTGCCGTCGCCCACGACTGGCGTACCGATCGCGGCCAAATGGGCCCTCAACTGGTGGGTTCGCCCAGTAAGCGGCGCCAGCGCTACCAGCGCGGCACGACGCCCGGCGTGCTCTGACACCTTGTAGAGGGTTACGGCTCGGCGGCCGCCCGGCGTGCCGTCCACAGCCGCCATGCGCTCGCCACCGGGCCCGCCGACTTTCGCAAGGGCCCGATCAATCCGTCCGACATGCGGTGTCGGCGTGCCGACGGTTATCGCCCAGTAGAGCTTTTGCGCCTCGCGCATTTGAAAGGCCTTGGCAAGCCGCGCGGCTGCGGCAGCACTCCTCGCTAACACCAGAACGCCCGACGTGTCCCGGTCAAGCCGGTGGACGAGCCGTGGCGCCTCGGCCTTCTCAAAGCGCAGCGCCTCCAGCATGCCGTCAAGATGGCGCAGGGTACGTGTTCCGCCTTGCACGGCGAGGCCAGCCGGCTTGTTGATCGCAATCGCCAGATCGTCTCGGTAAAGCACCGCCGACCGCAGTGCCTCGGCATCTTCAGGATCCACCGGCGCAACAAGCGCGCGCCGCCCGCCCTTCGGCGCTTGAGCTCCAAGTGGCGGCACCCGGATCTGTTGCTCGGCGACAAGCCGCTGGCCAGCCTTGGCGCGCCGGCCATCGACGCGCACCTGGCCGGTGCGCAGGAGTTTTTCCAGCCGGCCATGGCTAAGTTCGGGAAAGTGGCGCCGGAACCAGCGGTCGAGCCTCAGTCCCGCCTCGTCGTCTGCGACACTAAGCGATTGGACGCCGCCGGAAGACCCAATGCCGTCCTCTTCAGCCATCGCTGGCGCTTCCGTCGCCATATCGGATCACTTTGACGTCCTCCAGCGTCACCAATCCACTTCCCATCATCGGCTCGATCACCTGAAGGAATGCCTCGATCTTGGCGTTGTCGTCGATGATCTCGATGACCAGGGGCAGGCCTTCGGACAGGCGCAGGATTTTTGTCGTATGTATCCGGCTCGATCGGCCATATCCAAGCGGGCCGCGTAGCACCGTGGCGCCCGCGATGCCATCGACACGCGCAGCCTCCACGATACTCTGATAGAGAGGCCGCCCGTCGTGCTTGTCGTCCTCGCCGATAAAGATTCGCAGCAGCACAGCGGCTTCGGACAGGCTCATGATCTCATGACCCCTTCAGCTGGTTAAGCCACGCCGAGGCCACATGGCCAAGCCAGATCGCCGCAAGACAAACGACGACCGACAGAACGATATATCCGCCCGCACGGAAGAATTCTCCGTCGCGCAGCAATTGAAGCGTTTCAAAGCTGAACGATGAAAACGTCGTGTATCCGCCGCACAAACCGACAATCAGAAATTGGCGAACCTCAGACCCGGCAAAGAGACGGCCATCGGGGGACATCAGCGTGGCGACAACCCCGAGAACAAAGGATCCGAGCACATTGACGAAAAGCGTACCCCATGGGAACGCACCGCCGAGGCCCTGCGCCACGAGCCCTGAGCTCCAGTATCGAGCGACACCGCCAATCGCGCTTCCAAGCGCCACCCAGAGATAGGTCGTCATAATTCCCCATCGTTGAAGGCGCCGGCGAGGCGGCTTCAACCTATCTGTATAACTGGGCGGTCAAGCATCAACAACGCTTCGCCACCACCGTGCGGCACTTCACTCACCACCCCCACGCTTGGCCCGGAGTTTCGCCCAGTAATCGAGGCGTTTTTTTACATCGCGCTCAAAACCCCGGTCCACCGGGTCGTAGAACTTCCGCCGGGGCATACCGTCGGGGAAATAGTCTTGGCCGGAAAAGCCATCCTCGGCCGCGTGGTCGTACGCATAACCCTCGGCGTATCCCAGATCCTTCATCAGCCGCGTTGGGGCATTCAGAATATGCTTGGGCGGGCTAAGCGACCCGGTGTCGCGAGCCGCCGCTTTGGCTGCGCCGAATGCGCGGTAGGCGGCATTCGACTTGGGCGCGGTGGCGAGATAGATCACGGCCTGGGCGATCGCCAACTCGCCCTCCGGCGAGCCGATGCGGTCATAGGCTTCCCAGGCGGCAATCGACTGCGGCAAGGCCTGGGGGTCGGCGAGCCCAATATCCTCTACAGCAAAACGCGTCAGCCGCCGGGCGACATAAACCGGATCTTCACCGCCGGCCAGCATCCGCGCCAGCCAGTAGAGCGACGCGTCCACATCGGAGCCGCGCAAGGACTTGTGGAGCGCGCTGATCAAATTGTAATGCCCGTCCTGGCTCTTATCGTAAAGCGGCGCCCGGCGCTGCACGGTCTCGGTGAGCGCCGGCAGGTCGAGCGCATCTCCGGCGGGCAAGGCGAACAGCTCTTCCGCCAGATTGAGCGCAAAACGCCCATCTCCGTCGGCCATCGCCTTGAGCCCCGCGCGGGCGTTGCTATCAAGGGGCAAGGCTCGCGCTTCCATGGTCTCTGCGCGACTTAGCAGCTCTTCCAGGGCCGCATCGTCCAGCCTGTTCAGCACCAACACCTGGGCCCGGGACAGCAACGCCGAATTCAGCTCAAAGGATGGATTTTCGGTGGTGGCACCGACCAGGATGACGGTCCCGTCTTCGACCACAGGAAGGAAAGCATCCTGCTGGGCCCGGTTGAAGCGATGAATCTCATCGACGAACAGCAACGTTCCTTCGCCGGCCCCACGGCGACCGCGCGCGCGCTCGAAGACTTTGCGTAACTCCGCCACGCCGGAGAACACCGCTGAGATCGGCTCAAAAGCTAGATTGGCACGCTCTGACAAAAGGCGAGCAATCGTCGTCTTGCCGGTGCCGGGCGGCCCCCACAGGATCAGGGACGCTAGGCGGCTCTGCCCGATCATGCGCCCGATCGGCCCCTTGGCATCGAGCAGGTGGTCTTGGCCGACGACGTCCTCCAAGCGCTTCGGCCGCAGGCGGTCGGCGAGCGGGTGCGGAGCTTGCGCCTCGAAGAGCGTATTCACCCCCGCAAGCGCAGCGTAATAAGCTGGCCACGGCGGCGTAATTGCACAAACCACTTGCTTTGACGTTCTGCCAGGACCTCCTTCAACACAGAGACCCGAGCGATCGGCCGGCCATTTATGGCGACGATCAGGTCACCAGGCGCCATGCGAAGCCGGTGCGCCGGACTGCCCCGCGCAATTTTGAGAATGACCACCCCTTTGTTTGGGCCGCCTCTGCCAAGCTCCTCGGTAAGGCGGGGCGAAAGATTGGCGACCGTAACCCCTGTAAAGGGCGTGTAGCCGGCCACGGTGGTCAGGTTCCTGGGCGGTACTTCTGGCGGAGCGACCAGGTCGACCGTGATTTCGATCGTCTTGCCGCCGCGCAGGACCGTCATCTTCGCCTTGTCGCCGACTGTCAGCAGGGCCAGCCGGTAGCGCAGCGCCTGAGAGGTCAGAATATCCTTACCGTTGATCGCCTTGATGATGTCGCCGCGTTTCAATCCGGCCTTCTCACCAGGGCCGTCGGGGCGAATGCCACGCACGATGACGCCGGCGACACGCTCCAGGCCGAGCGAGCCCGCAATGTCGGTGTTCACGTCCTGGCCGCTCACTCCGATCCAGGGCCGCACGAGCGGCTTTCCGGAGAGCGCGCTCGCAACCACCGCTTGGACCATATTGGACGGGATGGCGAAGCCGATGCCGACCGATCCGCCGGACTTTGAATAGATCGCTGTGTTGATGCCAACGAGACGGCCATCCATCGTCACCAATGCGCCTCCGGAATTGCCGGGATTGATCGCCGCGTCGGTCTGGATGAATGAGCGGTAATCGGTGATACCGACCGTGGTCCGCGCGACGGCAGAGACGATACCGCTGGTTACGGTCTGACCGACGCCGAAGGGGTTGCCGACTGCGAGTACAAGGTCCCCGACTTCAAGCTTATCCGCGTCACCAAATGACAAGGCCGGCAGCACGCGTTTGGTCTTAACACGCAGTACGGCCAGATCGGTGCGCCGGTCACGCAGTAACACCACCGCCTCATATTCCCGCCGATCCGCGGTTACCACGGTGATCTGCTGGGCACCCTTGATGACGTGCGCATTTGTCACGATCACGCCGTCGGTGCCCACGATCACACCGCTACCCAGAGCGCCTTGGCTGCGACGCCGCGTCCGGCCACGGAAGTTGCGCCCGAAAAAACGCCGGAAGAATGGATCGTCGAAGAGCGGCGACACCAAGCGGCGCTTGGCCAGTCGCTTGGTGTATATGTTCACCACCGCCGGGGCGACTTTCTTGACAACCGGCGAGAACGAAAGGCTTACCTCTGCGCGCGAAGCCGGGACGCGCTTTGTCGTTTCGGCGGCCACCGGCAACGCCGTCAAGGCGGACAAAATCAACAGGCCGAACAGGCCCGTGATCAGTCGCCTGGATCCCTTGACGATTGTAGCGCTGCGCATATCCACCTCATCGTCGCGGCGCCGCCTTGCCGCTGATTTCCTGGACCAAGTTTACATATCGCGGCAATCGCCCGCGACAGTCAAAAAAAAGGGCAGCCCATGCTGCCCCCCCAAACACCTTGGCCTGTTCTACGTGGCCATTCGTCCCAGCGTGCCGCTATCACCCCTCGGCGGCCTCGTCGCTCTCAACCTCCTCGGGCAACGGTCCTGAGTCCTGGCCTTTGGCTTCGGGATCGCGATCTACCAGTTCGATGATCGCGATCGGAGCCGAATCTCCATAACGGAAACCTGCTCGCATCACTCGCGTGTAGCCGCCATTACGCGATGCGTAGCGCTCGGCCAGTGTGCTGAACAGCTTTTCAGTCATCGTGCGGTCGCCCAACGCGGCGATCGCCTGCCGGCGCGCGTGCAATGTCCCTTTCTTGCCCAGCGTGATCAGCTTGTCGACCGTACGCCTCAGCTCCTTGGCCTTGGGCACTGTCGTCGTGATCTGCTCGTGTTTGATGAGCGCGGCTGCCATGTTGGCCAGCATCGCCTTGCGGTGGCTTGATGTCCGGTTCAGCTTTCGCCCGGATAGTCTGTGGCGCATCGGTCGGTGCTCCGGTTTCTCTAGCCCGTTTCGATCAGCCTAATAGGGCTCTTCGAGCCTTTTGGCCATATCCTCGATATTCTCCGGCGGCCAACTGGTGATCTCCATACCTAGATGGAGGCCCATCGTCGCCAGCACTTCCTTGATCTCGTTCAGCGACTTACGCCCGAAGTTGGGCGTGCGCAGCATCTCTGCCTCGGTCTTTTGCACAAGGTCGCCGATATAGATGATGTTGTCGTTTTTCAGGCAGTTGGCTGAGCGAACCGAAAGTTCAAGTTCATCAACTTTCCGCAGTAGGTTGCGATTGAACGGCAATTCGCTCGCCCGCTCGTCTGAAACTTCGGCCTTGGGCTCCTCGAAGGTAATGAAGAGCTGCAGCTGGTCCTGCAGAATGCGCGCCGCCAGCGCGACGGAATCTTCCGGCGTCACCGCGCCGTTGGTTTCCACATCCAGGGTCAGCTTGTCGAGATCGGTCACCTGGCCTACGCGGGCGTTCTCAACCTTGTATGAGACCTTGCGAACCGGACTGTAGAGCGCATCGACGGGGATCAAACCGATCGGCGCGTCCTCAGCACGGTTCTGCGTCGCGGGCGTGTAACCCTTGCCGATCTCCACCGTCAGTTCCATCGACAGATGCGCGCCCTCATCGAGATGCATAAGCACCTGGTTTGGGTTCATGATTTCAATGTCGTGGCCTGTGTCGATCATCTTCGCCGTCACTTCGGCGGGACCTTCGGCCTTCAGCGTCATCCGCTTGGGCCCGTCGCCATGCATCCTGAGCGCCAGCGACTTGATGTTGAGCACGATGTCCGTGACGTCCTCACGTACGCCCGGGATCGAGGAGAACTCATGCAGCACGCCGTCGATCTGGATCGAGGTAACAGCGGCGCCTTGCAGCGACGACAGCAGGACCCGCCGCAGCGCATTTCCCAGCGTGATGCCGAAACCGCGCTCCAAAGGCTGCACCACGATAGAAGCGTGGCGCGCAGCATCGTCGCTGGCATCGACCTTGAAGCCGCTCGGCTTGATCAAGTCCGTCCAATTCTTCTGAATAGTCAAAGGGTTCTGCTCCATGGGCTATCAGCGGGACGGTCGGCCCCGCGCCTCCAAAAATGTTCGGGCGATCACCCCGGTGCCGAACGGACCCGGGTGCCTCGCTACGCGCCGCGCTATACCCTGCGACGCTTGGGGGGGCGGCAGCCGTTGTGGGGTATCGGTGTGACGTCGCGGATCGCGGTGATCTGGAAACCGACCGACTGCAGCGCACGGAGCGCCGATTCGCGGCCTGAACCCGGTCCCTTGACCTCGACTTCAAGGGTCTTCATGCCATGCTCCATCGCCTTGCGTCCCGCATCTTCACCTGCAATCTGCGCCGCGTATGGGGTCGATTTTCGAGAGCCCTTGAATCCTTGCCCGCCGGCCGACGACCAGGCAATCGTGTTGCCTTGGGCATCGGTGATGGTGATCATGGTATTGTTGAAGGTGGCGCTGACATGCGCCACGCCTGCAGTGATGTTCTTGCGCTCTCGCTTTTTGACACGCGCCGTCGGTGTTTTCGCCATCGTCGCCCCTTTAGACCTTTTTCTTGCCGGCGACCGCGCGGCCCCGACCCTTGCGCGTGCGCGCGTTCGTATGGGTACGCTGACCGCGTACCGGCAATTGCTTGCGATGGCGCAGGCCGCGGTAGCAGCCAAGATCCATCAGACGTTTGATATTCATCGCCACTTCGCGCCGCAAATCGCCCTCGACCGTATAGTCGAGATCAATCACTTCGCGGATGCGGACGACCTCGTCGTCGGTCATCTGGTTGACCCGCCGTTCGGTCGGAATCCCGACCTTTTCACAGATCTGCTTTGCCTTGGTGTGCCCAATCCCATGGATATAGGTGAGCGCAATCTCGACCCGCTTTCCGGTCGGAATGTTTACCCCTGCAATACGCGCCACGTCTCGATCTCCCTAGATCCCTGTCGGGGTCAATATACGCGTCGGCGCGGGCACGATGCTTGCCTGCATCCCACCCTGCCAGTTCGTACCCTGGTTTGTCTGAAGGCGCAAAAACGCGCCCCTTTTGGCCCTGCCCAAAGGGTTCCTGCGGAATATAGGGGCTCCAACGCCACTGTCAACATGCCCGCCTAGTTTCCTTCAACTATCGAAGCCAGACAGGCGCTTACCTGCTCGACGGCCTGCATCCCGTCTACGGTTTTGAGCCGGCCGGTTACTTGGTAATACGGCAGGATCGGCGCTGTCTGATCGCGATAAACGCCAATCCGCTTTTTCAACGTTTCCGGGTTGTCGTCAGCCCTGACGGCGCCCTTGGATTCCGCAGCACGCCCCTCTATGCGCTTGAATAGCGCCGCTTCATCGACCTCAAGTTCAATCACGTGATCGAGCTTAAGTCCCTTATTCGCCAGCATCGTGTCCAGCGCCTCGGCTTGGGCAATGGTCCGCGGGAAACCGTCGAGAATAAAGCCCTGCGCGCAATCGGGTTGCTCGATCCGTTCGGCGATCATCGCCACGATCAGGTCATCGGGAACCAGATTGCCCGCATCCATGATCGCGCCGGCTTTCTTACCGAGATCGGTCCCGGCCTTCACCGCGGCGCGTAGCATATCGCCCGTTGATAGCTGAACCGCACCGAGACGCTCTTCGAGCACCTTTGCTTGCGTGCCTTTGCCGCAACCAGGGGGGCCGAGCAAGATCAGGTTCATCAGCGCCGCCCTTTAAGGCGGGCCTTCTTCACCAATCCCTCATACTGATGCGCCAGTAGATGCGACTGCACCTGGGCAACAGTGTCCATGGTCACGGACACCACAATGAGGAGGCTGGTACCACCGAAGTAGAACGTCAGCTGCGGCATCCGCGACAGCAACAATTCGGGCAGCGCGCAAACCAGGCAAAGGTAACAAGCGCCAACCACTGTGATCCGCGTGAGCACGAAATCAAGATAATCGGCCGTGTTGCCGCCCGGCCGGATCCCCGGAACGAAACCGCCATACTTGCGCAGATTGTCGGCCGTCTCCTTGGGGTTGAAAACGATCGCGGTGTAGAAAAACGCGAAGAATGCGATCAACGCGACATAGATCACCATGAAGCCCGGCTGCCCGCGCCCAAGGAACGCGGTCACCGTGGTCATCCATTCCGGCCCGCCCTGGGCGGAAAACCCGGCGACCGTAATCGGCATGAGCAGCAGCGAACTGGCGAAGATCGGCGGAATGACGCCCGAGGTATTCAGCTTCAGCGGCAGATGCGTGCTCTCCCCGCCGAACATCCTGTTGCCCTGCTGACGTTTTGGGTATTGCACAATGATGCGGCGCTGCGCGCGTTCCATGAAGACCACGAACGCGATCACGGCGGTTCCGCCGATCATCATCGCAATCACCAATCCCGCTGAGATGGCGCCCGACTGGCCTTGCGTGAACAGCGAGGCCAGGGCACCAGGTACCGTTGCCACAATCCCGGCGAAGATAATCAGCGAGATGCCGTTGCCGACACCGCGCGCAGTGATCTGCTCGCCGAGCCACATCAGGAAAACGGTTCCACCGACAAGCGTGATCACAGTGGAAAACCGGAAGAACATGCCTGGATTGGATACAGCCGCGCCCTGCGCACCGCTCATGCTCTCCAAGCCCACCGCTATACCGTAGGCCTGCACCGCCGCCAGAACCACGGTCCCGTAGCGGGTGTACTGGTTGATCTTCTTGCGCCCGGCGTCGCCTTCCTTCTTCAGCGCCTCCAGGCTCGGCACAACCGCCGTTAGCAGCTGCATGATGATGGCCGCCGAAATGTACGGCATGATGTTCAGCGCAAAGATGGTCATGCGCTCGACGGCGCCGCCGGCGAACATGTTGAACATACCCAGGATGCCGCCGCTGGCTGCCTGGCGGAAGAGTTCCTGGAAGATCGACTGCTGGATACCCGGAATCGGGATGTAGGTGCCAAGCCGATAGATGATCAGCGCACCGAGCGTGAACCAGAGCCGCTTCTTGAGTTCGGTTGCCTTGCCGAAGGCCCCCAAATTGAGGCCCGCGGCCATTTGATCGGCGGCGGATGCCATAGTCTATCCTCGCGTTTCGATCCGGTCAGTCAGTGGACTTGTCGGAGGACGCATCCCCCTTTTTGGCCTCTTCCTTGCCGGCGGCCGGCTTTCCGGCCTTCGCTTCGCTTTGTTTCTTGCCCTTGTCTTTACCTTTGTCTTTACCCTTGGCCTTCGCGTCGGCCTTGGAGCCGCTATCTCCGCCACCGGGAGCTGGTCTGGCTTTGGCGGCGGCCTTTCGGCCAGCCTTCTTGCCTTCGCCTTCGGGCGTGGGCGGCGGCAGAACGACGGAGCCGCCGGCCTTTTCCACGGCCGCCATCGCGGCTTTGGAAGCGCCGGCCACCTCTATGGTCACTTTGGCCTTGAGCTCGCCTTTTGCAAGGAGCCGGACGCCGTCATGGGCCCGCCGGATGACCCCGGCCTCGACCAGTGCCTTGGCGTCGACGGTTTTCTTGATGTCGAGCTGACCGCTGTCGATGGCCGTCTGGAGGCGGCCGATATTGAGCTCCACAAGCCGGAGTCGGAAATTGTTCTTGAAACCTCGTTTAGGCAACCGCCGGTAGAGCGGCATCTGGCCGCCCTCCTTGCCGACGAGCGAAACGCCACTACGCGACTTCTGACCCTTCATACCGCGGCCGCCGGTTTTACCCTTGCCCGAGCCGATGCCGCGTCCGACGCGGATGCGCGCCTTGGTGGCGCCCATGTTGTCGGTGAGTTCGTTCAGTTTCATTCGTCGCAGTCCTCTAGGGGTGCTTGGCTGATGTCCAACACAGAGCCGGTCAGCCGGCCTCCTCAACGCGAACCAGATGGCTGACCTTGTCGATCATGCCACGCACTGAGGGCGTGTCTTCAAGTTCGCGTGTGCGGTGCATTTTGTTGAGCCCGAGACCGATCAGGGTCGCACGCTGATCGCGGCGACGACCGATCGGGCTGCCGGTTTGGGTCACCTTGACCGTCTTGCCTGATTTCTTCTCAGCCATCGCCCCTACTCCCGCGCCTCGGCGGCAGCCTCGCGGCGGCCCACGATGTCGCCCACCTTTTTGCCGCGCTTCGCCGCAACATCCTTGGGCGACTGGATGGATACCAGAGCCTGGAATGTCGCCTTGATCATATTGTGCGGGTTCGACGTGCCGACCGACTTGGCCACCACGTCCTGCACGCCGAGGCTCTCGAAAACCGCACGCATCGGACCGCCTGCGATAATGCCGGTGCCCGGAGGCGCCGGACGCAGGACAACCCGGCCGGCACCATATCGTCCATTCACATCGTGATGCAGAGTGCGGCCCTCGCGCAGCGGTATACGGACCATCCCCCGCTTAGCCTGCTCGGTGGCCTTGCGGATCGCTTCCGGTACTTCGCGCGCCTTGCCGGCACCGAAGCCGACCCGGCCGCGTCCGTCACCAACCACGACAAGCGCAGCGAAACCGAAGCGCCGGCCGCCCTTCACAACTTTTGCCACGCGGTTGATGCTGACCAGCTTCTCCACAAATTCCGGATCTTGAGAATCGGAATCGTCGCGACGCCCGCCACGCCGGCCCCTGGGGCCGCGTCGATCGCTGTTCTGATCTGCCATTCTTTCTCTCTTTCGCTCTTCGGTCTTGAACCTGTGCTCAGAAGCTCAGGCCACCCTCGCGTGCCGCATCGGCCAAGGCCTTGATGCGTCCGTGATAAATGAATGCGCCACGATCGAACACAACGTCTTTGACGCCCGCCTTGCCGGCCCGCTCGGCCAGCAACGCGCCGACGGCCGAGGCCGCATCGATATTCGCGCCGCTCTTGAGTTTGCCGCGCAGGTCGGCATCGACGCTGGACGCAGCGGCCAGTGTCTTGCCCGCCACGTCGTCGATCACCTGGGCATAAATGTGCTTGCCCGACCGATGCACCGACAGGCGCAACCGGCCATTGGCGGCCTGGCGTACCCGGTAGCGATTGCGCCTGTTCCGGCGTGCTTGCAGTTGCTTTGCGTTCATCATCCTCGTTTCACCCCTCCGGAAATCCGGAGCCTTGCTATTTCTTCTTGCCTTCTTTTCGAAGGATCTGCTCGCCCTTGTGGCGGATACCCTTGCCCTTGTAAGGCTCCGGCGGCCGGTAGCGACGGATCACCGCGGCTAGCTGGCCCACGGCCTGCTTGTCGGCTCCGGTGATCTTTACCTCGCGTTGGTTTTCGACTTGAACCTGGATACCTTGAGGGATTGGATGCTTGATCTCGTGGCTGTAGCCGAGCTGCAGCACAAGGTCCTGGCCCTGCACCGCGGCGCGGTACCCAACACCTTCGATTTCCAACTCGTACGTGAAGCCTTCACCGACGCCGTTGATCATATTGTTCAGCAGGCTCCTCGCCGTGCCCCACATCACCTGGGCGCGCCTGCCGTCATTGGCCGGCTTGACGATCACCATTCCGTCTTCCATCGCAACCGCGACCTCGTCGGACAGCGTCAACGCGAGTTCCCCGACCTTGCCCTTGGCGCTCACAGTCGATCCCTCGATCGACACTTGAACGCCATCCGGCACAGTCACCGGTAATCTGCCCATGCGCGACATGTTCGCTACCCTCTCGTCTCTATTCCTGCCCGGCTCAAAACACCCGGCAGAGCACTTCGCCGCCGACCTTGGCATCGCGCGCTTCATGGTCCGACATCACGCCTCGCGGGGTCGACAAAATCGATATCCCAAGCCCGCCATAGATCTTCTGCAGATCGGAGATGCCCGAATAGACCCGGCGTCCTGGTGTCGAGATACGCGAAATCTCCTTAATCACCGGTTCGCCGTTGTGATATTTCAGCTCGATCTCGAATTCGCGCAGCCCGGGCCGCAGCTCACGTTCGTTGTATCCGCGAATGTAGCCTTCCGTTTGCAGCACGTTCAGGACGTTGCCGCGAAACCGTGAGGCAGGGCTGACAATACGAGATTTCTTGGCCCGCTGTCCGTTACGGATGCGGGTCAGCATGTCGCCGAGCGGGTCGCTCATCGCCATGGTCCTGTCCTCCTTCTTACCAGCTCGACTTGACCATGCCGGGGATCTCTCCCCGCGAGGCGAGGTCCCGAAGCGCGATACGCGAGATCCGGAACTTGCGGTAGTAGCCCCGCGGCCGACCGCTCACTTCGCACCGATTGCGCACGCGCGTCTGGGCACCGTTGCGCGGCATCGCCGCGAGTTTGAGACGGGCAGCAAAGCGGTCTTCCGGCGGCAGGCTTTGATCCTTGGCCAGCGCCTTTAGGCGCGCGCGGCTGGCCGCCTGATTCGACGCCATTCGAGCGCGCCGTTTGTTCTTTTCGATTGCACTTTTCTTAGCCATCGGCCTGTCCTTCGTCCTTGCTGCTTTCGCCAGAGAACGGGAAGTCGAAACCCTTCAATAGCGCCCGGGCCTCGTCGTCGGTCCTGGCCGTGGTAATGATCGAAATGTCCATGCCACGGATTTCGTCGACCTTGTCGTAGTCGATCTCCGGAAAAACGATCTGCTCTTTCAGTCCCATCGAGAAATTGCCGCGCCCATCGAAACTCTTAGGGTTCAGCCCCCGAAAGTCCCTTACTCGCGGCAAGGCGATGGTGACCAGCCGATCGATGAATTCGTACATACGCTCGCGGCGCAGCGTGACCTTGCAGCCAATCCGCATGCCTTCGCGCAGTTTGAAAGTCGCAACCGACTTGCGCGCTTTGATCACGACCGGCTTCTGGCCGGCGATCAACGTCAGCTCACCCGCCGCGCTGTCGACCTTTTTGTTGTCGAGGACTCCCTCGCCGACGCCCATATTGACGACGACCTTTTCGATCCTCGGCACTTCGTGCTGGTTCTTGTAACCGAAGCCTTCCATCAGCTCCGGTTTGACCACCTCGTCGTAATGCTCGTGCAATCTGGCCATTACGTGCTCGCCTTATCTGTCGATGATCTCGCCGGAATGGCGCGCAAAACGAACTTTGCGGCCATCGTCGAGAAACTTGAACCCTACCTTTGTCGGCACATCGTCCGATGGATCGAGCAGCGCCACATTGGAAATTGCTACCGGCGCCTCGCGCTCGACAATTCCACCCTGCTGCGTCGTGCTCGGGCGCGTGTGCCGCTTGATCACATTGACACCCTGGACGATGATCCGCCTTTCCTTGGGCAGTACTTTGAGAATCTCGCCCCGCTTACCCTTGTCCTTGCCTGTCAGCATCTGGACGCGGTCGCCTTTGCGGACTTTCAGCTTGTTCTCCATCGCTAAAGGACCTCCGGCGAAAGCGAGATGATCTTCATATAGCCCTTGCCCCTGAGCTCGCGTGTGACCGGGCCGAAAATACGGGTGCCGATAGGCTCGCCCGTCGGATTGATCAGCACGGCGGCATTTCGGTCGAACCGGATCGAGGTGCCGTCCGCGCGATGGATTTCCTTGGCCGTACGCACGACGACGGCACGATGGATATCACCCTTCTTGACACGGCCGCGCGGGATCGCCTCCTTGACCGAAACGACGATCACGTCGCCGACCGAGGCCGTCTTGCGCTTCGAGCCGCCCAGCACCTTGATGCACTGCACCTTGCGCGCGCCTGAGTTGTCGGCGACTTCGAGGCGGGTTTGCATCTGGATCATTGACTTCGTCCCTTCTCAAACCGAGAACCATCCGGCCCCTCGCAAACGAGGAACCGCCGATCCGCCCTTAAGCTCCGTCGGTCAGCACTTCCCAGCGCTTGCGTTTCGATATCGGCCGGCACTCGCGGATGCGAACCAAGTCGCCTTCCTTGAATGCATTCGCCGGATCATGCGCGGCGAATTTCTTCGAGCGCTTGATGAATTTCTTGTAGAGCGGATCCATGACACGCCGCTCGACGCGGACGACAATGGTCTTGTCCTGCTTGTCGCTGATCACCACGCCCCGCATTACTCGTCTCGGCATCTAGCCCTCCGCTCCCGCGCGTCCGCTCAATAATGTCTTGACGCGGGCGATGTCGCGCCGCACCTGACGCACTCGCGCCGTATTTTCTAACTGCCCGCTCGCCTGTTGGAAGCGCAGGTTGAACGCCTCCTTCTCCAGATTGCCCAGCTGGTCGCTGAGCTCATCATCGGTCTTGGTCCTGAGGTCGGCCGCCTTCATTGCCCTTACTCCTCGCCAATCCGCGCCACGAACCGCGTGCGGATCGGCAACTTGGCGGCGGCCAATTCAAAGGCCCGTTTGGCAACCTCGATGCTGACACCGTCGATCTCGAACATGATCCGGCCCGGATGTACGCGTGCTGCCCAGAATTCCGGCGTACCTTTGCCTGAACCCATGCGCACTTCGGCGGGCTTGGCGGAGACCGGCACGTCTGGGAAGATCCGGATCCAGACCCGGCCAGAACGCTTCATGTGCCGCGTCAAGGCGCGGCGAGCGGCTTCGATCTGACGCGCGGTCACGCGCCCCGGCTGCACCGCCTTCATGCCATAGGAGCCAAAGTTGAGCGCCGTGCCGCCTTTGGCTTTGCCATGGATGCGGCCCTTGTGCTGCTTACGGTATTTGGTTCGCTTTGGTGACAGCATCGTTTTCTCTCAATCTGCTCCCAGCGCCGATTAGCGCTGTTGCTCCGACAGCCGCTTGTCCTGGGCCATCGGATCGTGGGCCATGATGTCGCCCTTGTAGACCCAGACCTTGACCCCGCAGGTGCCGTAAGTGGTCTTCGCAGTAGCCGTGCCGTAGTCGATATCGGCGCGCAGCGTGTGCAGCGGCACCCGGCCCTCGCGGTACCACTCCATGCGAGCGATTTCAGCGCCGCCGAGCCGGCCGCCGCAGTTGATACGGATGCCGAGCGCGCCCAATCGAATGGCCGACTGAACGGCACGCTTCATGGCCCGCCGGAAGGCGACGCGGCGCTCAAGCTGCTGGCCAATGTTCTCTGCCACCAACCTGGCGTCGAGCTCAGGCTTGCGAATCTCCACAATGTTCAAATGAACGTCGGAGCCGGTCATGCGCGACAACTCGCCGCGCAGCTTCTCGATATCCTGGCCCTTCTTGCCGATCACCACGCCCGGTCGGGCCGTATGAATGGTGATGCGCGCTCGTTTGGCCGGCCGCTCGATCACAACCTTGGAAACCCCTGCCTGACCGAGGCGGGACTGCAGATAGGAGCGCAGCTTCAGATCCTGATGCAGAAGGTCCGCATAGTCGGATTCGGCATACCAGCGTGAATCCCAGGTCCGGTTGATACCGACCCGCAGGCCGATCGGATTGACTTTCTGACCCATTATGCGGTCTCCGCCTCTTCCTCGTGCTCACGCAGCACGATGGTGATGTTGGAAAATGGTTTCTTGATGCGCGCGACACGACCACGCGCGCGCGCGCGCCAGCGTTTCATCACAAGATTCTTGCCGACCGTCGCCTCGGCCACATAGAGCTTGTCGACGTCGAGCTGATGGTTGTTCTCTGCATTCGCGATCGCCGATTGCAGAATCTTCTTAACATCGCCAGAAATGCGTCGGCGCGAGAATGTGAGCTCGGCCAATGCTTCGCCGGCATCCAGCCCGCGGATCGACTGAGCCACGAGGTTAAGCTTCTGCGGGCTGATCCGAATATTCCGCCCGACAGCCTGCGCCTCGTTGTCGTCCAGACGCCGCTCTGTTTTCTGCTTGCCCATTGCCGTTACGCCCGCCGCGCCCGCTTGTCGGCCGCGTGACCATAATATGTCCTGGTCGGCGCGAACTCGCCGAACTTGTGCCCGATCATGTTTTCGGTCACCAGCACCGGTACGAACTTCTTGCCGTTATGAACGCCGAAGGTCAGCCCGACGAATTGCGGCAGCACCGTCGAACGCCGTGACCATGTCTTGATCACTTCGTTGCGGCTGGAGCTACGCGATGCCTCGGCTTTCTTCAGCAGATAGCCATCGACGAACGGACCTTTCCATACGGAACGCGCCACGATCTGCCTCCGTTACTTCTTGCGACGGCGACGGATGATGAAACGGTCCGTCGCCTTGTTCTTGCGGGTGCGCTTGCCCTTAGTGGGCACGCCCCAGGGGGTCACAGGATGGCGGCCGCCGGACGTCCGGCCCTCGCCGCCACCATGGGGATGGTCTACCGGGTTCATGGCTACACCGCGAACCGAGGGGCGCTTGCCGCGCCAGCGGTTGCGGCCGGCCTTGCCCAACTTGATATTCTGTTGATCGGCATTGGAAACCGAACCGATCGTGGCCATACATTCGCCGCGCACCAGCCGCATCTCGCCGGAGGTCAAGCGGAGCTGGGCATAGCCCGTGCCGCGGCCAACGATCTGAACGTAGGTACCGGCGGAGCGTGCGATCTTGCCACCGCCGCCTGGCTTCATCTCCACGTTGTGGACGATGGTGCCGATGGGAATGTTCTTCAGCGGCATGGCGTTGCCGGGCTTCACGTCGACCCGGTCGCCGGAGACCACCACGTCGCCGGCCTTCACGCGTTGCGGAGCCAGGATATAAGACTGCTCGCCGTCCTCGTATTTGACCAGGGCGATGAATGCCGTCCGGTTCGGGTCGTATTCGAGCCGTTCCACAGTCGCCGGCACGTCGAACTTGGCGCGCTTGAAGTCGACATTGCGGTAGCGGCGTTTATGCCCGCCGCCACGCCGGCGTGCCGTCATGCGGCCGTGGTTGTTGCGCCCGCCCGTCTGGGTCAGGCCTTCGGTCAATTCCTTGACCGGCTTGCCCTTCCACAGCTCAGCGCGGTCGACAAGCACCACGCCACGATTGCTGGGCGTCGTCGGTTTCAGTTGTTTGAGCGCCATCGCCTCAGTTCCTCAACTCAAATGCCGGTCGTCACGTCGATGGATTCACCCTCGACCAAAGTAATCATCGCCTTCTTCGTGTCCGAGCGCTTGCCCTTGCGGCCGCGGAACATCTTCACCTTGCCCTTCTGGCGCAGCGTGTTCACGGCCGCGACCTTGACACCGAAGAGTCCTTCAATCGCAGCCTTGATCTCCGGCTTGGAAGCATCGAGCGCGACCTGGAACACGACCTGGCCATGCTCCGATCCCAGCGTTGTCTTTTCGGTGATCAGCGGCTTGCGCACGACGTCATACATGCGTTCGCGGCTGATCTTCACATTGCCCATCATTTTCCGGCTCATGCCAGGCGCGCCTCCAGCGCTTTCACCGCATCCTTGGTCAGCACCAGCGTGTCGCGCCGCAGGATGTCGTAGACGTTGGCACCCTGTTGCGGCAGCACATCGATGCCCGGGATGTTGCGCGCCGCGCGCGCGAAGTTCTCGTCCAGCTCGGGGCCGTCGATGATCAGGGCCGAATTCCAGCCGAGCTTATCGATCTTCTTGACCAAATCCTTGGTCTTGGCCTGTTTGGCGCTGGCCGCCTCCAGGATCACCAACTTGCCCTCGCTGGCCTTTGCGGAGAGCGCCGTTTTTAACGCCAGCTTGCGCACCTTCTTGGGAAGGTCTGTCGCGTGGCTGCGGACAACCGGACCGAACACCGTGGCGCCGCCGCGAAACTGGGGTGCGCGTAATGAGCCAGCGCGGGCCCGGCCAAGTCCCTTCTGCTTCCACGGCTTGGCGGTGGTGCCCCTGACTTCGCCAATGGTCTTGGTCTTGCGATTGCCGGCTCGGCGACGCGCAAGTTGCCAATTGACCATCCGCGAAAGCAAATCCTTGCGCACATCGACCCCGAACACCGCATCGTTAAGCGAGACGTCGCCGGCCGCCTTGTTGTCCAGATTGATTGCTTTGAGTTTGATCGCCATCGCTCCTAACCCTCCGACTTGCCGGCATCGCCGGCATCATCGGCCTTCGCCCCTTCGGCGGGCTGTGCTTCTTCAGTCGCCTTCGGCTCTTCGGGGGCCGCATCGGCAGCCGCTTCCTGTTGCTCCGCTGCGGCAGCATCGCCCTTGAGGCCCGCCGGATAGGGCGCGTCGGCCGAACGCGCGCGCTTCACGGCGTCGGTGATAGTCACCCAGCTGCCCTTGGAACCCGGCACGGCGCCCTTGATCAGGATGAGGCCACGCTCTTCGTCGGTTGCGACGACTTCCAGGTTCTGTGTCGTCACCCTGTGGTCGCCCATATGCCCGGCCATCTTCTTGCCCTTGAAGACCTTGCCCGGGTCTTGGCTGTGGCCGGTCGAACCGTGCGCGCGGTGCGAAACCGAGACGCCGTGGCTGGCCCGCAGGCCGCTGAAGCCCCACCGCTTCATGGCGCCGGCAAAGCCCTTGCCGATGGACGTGCCCGCCACGTCGACGATCTGACCCGGCACATAGTGGTTGACGCTGATCTCCGCCCCCGGCTCAAGCACCGCGTCGTCGGCCACCCGGAATTCGGCCAACTTGCGTTTGGGCTCAACCTTGGACTTGGCAAAATGGCCGCGCTGCGCCTTGGTCACGTTCTTGACCTTGGCGGCGCCGGAGCCGAGTTGAACGGCGCTGTAGCCGTCCTTCTCCGCCGTACGCACGGCAACGACCTGGCAAGCCTCCATCTTCAGTACCGTGACAGGCACATGATTGCCGTCCTCATTGAAGACCCGGCTCATGCCCAGCTTCTGTGCGACGACCCCAGTCCGCATCACGACTCTTCCTTGAGCTTGATGTCGACATGAACACCAGCGGCGAGGTCCAGCTTGCCCAGCGCATCGACCGTCTGCGGCGTCGGATCGACAATATCCAGGAGCCGCTTGTGGGTTCTGATCTCGAATTGCTCGCGAGATTTCTTATCGATATGCGGCGAACGCAGCACTGTGTATTTGCTGATCCGCATGGGCAGTGGAATGGGGCCGCGCACTTGCGCGCCGGTCCGCTTGGCCGTGTGCACGATCTCGCTCGTCGACTGATCGAGCAGGCGATGATCGAACGCCTTGAGCCTTATTCTTATCGTTTGATTTTCCATATCCGACTGCCCATCAAAAGGCCGGGCCCCGTTATGGGGCCCGGTTGGCGTGTTGTTTGTCTACTCGATGATCTTAGCGACGACGCCTGCACCGACGGTGCGGCCGCCCTCGCGGATGGCGAAGCGCAGGCCCTCATCCATCGCGATCGGCTGGATCAGGTTCACCTCCATGGAGATGTTGTCCCCAGGCATCACCATCTCCGTCCCATCAGGCAAAACCACAGACCCCGTCACATCCGTCGTCCGGAAGTAAAACTGCGGACGGTAGTTCGAAAAGAACGGCGTGTGACGGCCACCCTCGTCCTTCGTCAGGATGTAGCACTCGCAGTTGAACTTCGTGTGCGGCGTGATCGAGCCCGGCTTCGCCAAAACCTGGCCACGCTCAACCTCCTCGCGCTTCGTGCCCCGAAGCAATACGCCCACATTGTCCCCCGCAATCCCCTTGTCCAGAAGCTTGCGGAACATCTCAACGCCTGTGCAAACCGTCTTCGTCGTGTCCTTCAGCCCGACGATCTCAACTTCGTCGCCCGTCGCAACCTCGCCGCGCTCAATACGGCCCGTAACCACCGTGCCCCGGCCCGAGATCGAGAACACATCCTCAATCGGCATCAAAAACGGCTTGTCAATCGGACGGTCAGGCTGCGGGATGTACTTGTCCACCTCCGCCATCAGCTCAAGGATCGAGTTCTTCCCCGTCGCCTCGTCCTTGTCCTCAAGCGCACCCAGCGCCGTGCCCTTCACGATCGGAATGTCGTCGCCCGGAAAGTCGTAGCTCGACAAAAGCTCGCGAACCTCAAGCTCGACAAGCTCAAGCAACTCCTCGTCGTCAACCTGATCAACCTTGTTCAGGTAAACCACAATCGCCGGGACACCAACCTGGCGCGCCAGAAGAATATGCTCGCGCGTCTGCGGCATCGGCCCGTCCGCAGCACTCACAACCAATATCGCGCCATCCATCTGCGCCGCGCCCGTGATCATGTTCTTCACGTAATCCGCATGGCCAGGGCAATCCACATGCGCGTAGTGACGCGCATCCGTCTCATACTCAACATGAGCCGTCGCTATCGTAATCCCGCGCGCCTTCTCCTCCGGCGCCTTGTCAATCTGGTCGTACGCCGTGAACTCCGCTCCGCCAGACTCCGCAAGGACCTTCGTAATCGCGGCCGTCAGCGTCGTCTTGCCATGATCAACATGACCTATCGTACCTACATTGCAGTGCGGCTTCGTACGCTCAAATTTCGCTTTCGCCATCGTCTTACGTCCCTGATACAGGTGGATTTTCTGGTGTCTCGGTCAGCTCGCGGCCCTAGGCCATCTTCGCCCGAACTTCCTCGGCAACTGCGTGCGGCACTTCTTCGTAACGGGCAAAATGCATCGTGAATGTCGCCCGGCCCTGGCTCATCGAGCGCAGCGTGTTCACGTAGCCAAACATGTTCGCCAGCGGCACGATCGCGTCGATGACGCGAGCATTGCCGCGCGTATCCATGCCCTGGACGTTGCCGCGCCGGCTGTTCAGATCGCCGATGATGTCGCCCATGTACTCCTCAGGCGTCACCACCTCGACCTTCATGACCGGCTCGAGCAATCTTGGGCCCGCCTTTTCCACAGCCTCACGAAAGGCGGCGCGGCCGGCGATTTCGAAGGCCATCACCGAACTATCGACATCGTGGCTGGCGCCATCGGTCAGTGTCGCCTTGAAGTCGATCACCGGGAAGCCGGCAAGCACGCCCGACTGGCGCGCCGATTCGATACCTTTGGAAACGCCCGGGATGAATTCCTTGGGGACGTTGCCGCCGGTGACCGCGCTTTCGAAGCTGTACCCTTCGCCCGGATCCACCGGCTCGAAGGTAATCTTGACCCGCGCGAACTGACCGGAGCCACCGGTCTGCTTTTTGTGGATGTAGTCGACATTGGTGAGCTTCGAGATGGTCTCGCGGTAAGCCACCTGCGGCGGGCCGATATTGGCACCGACCTTGAACTCACGTTTCATGCGGTCGACGATGATCTCCAGATGCAGCTCGCCCATGCCGGCAATAATCGTCTGGCCGCTTTCCTGATCGCTGGAGACCCGGAACGAGGGATCCTCCTGCGCCAAGCGGGCCAACGCCTGCCCCATCTTGTCCTGGTCGGCCTTGGTCTTGGCCTCCACGGCGATCTCGATCACCGGCTCGGGGAACTCCATGCGCTCCAACACCACCGGCTTGTTGGGATCGCAAAGCGTTTCGCCCGTGGTCACCGTCTTTAGGCCGCAGAACGCGATAATGTCGCCCGCGCGAGCTTCCTTGATGTCTTCGCGGCTGTTGGCATGCATCAACAGCATGCGCCCGACCCGCTCATTCTTGCCCTTGACCGCATTCAGCATGCTTTCGCCGGCCTTGACGACGCCGGAATAGATCCGCGCGAAGGTCAACGAACCCACGAAGGGGTCGGTCATGATCTTGAACGCCAGCGCGCTGAACGGCTCGTCGTCGGAACTCTTGCGCTCCATCGGCTCGTCGGTGTCCGGCTTCACGCCCTTGATTGCCGGCACATCGTTCGGCGAAGGCATGAAGTCGACAACGGCGTCCAGCAGCGGCTGCACGCCCTTGTTCTTGAATGCGCTGCCGCACAGTACCGGCACAAGAGCGCCCTCAACCGTGCCCTTGCGGATGCAACGCTTGATCGTCGCCTCATCCGGCTCGGTGCCGTCCAGATAGGCCTCCATGGCGGCATCGTCGTGCTCGACGGCGGCCTCGACCAGCTTCTCGCGATAAGACGCCGCCTGCTCCGCCAGCTCTGCTGGGATTTCGCCGACTTCAAACTCCGCGCCGAGGGTTTCGTCCTTCCAGACGACGCCCTTCATGGTCACGAGATCGACCAGACCGACAAACTCCGCTTCGGCGCCTATCGGCAACTGCATAACGACGGGGACCGCCCCTAGGCGGTCCTCGATCATGTCGACGCAGCGATAGAAATCAGCACCGATGCGATCCATTTTGTTGACGAAACAGATGCGTGGAACGCCGTACTTGTCGGCCTGCCGCCATACCGTTTCCGACTGTGGCTCGACACCGCCAACAGAATCGAAAACCGCGACCGCGCCATCAAGCACACGCAAGCTGCGCTCGACTTCAATGGTGAAGTCGACATGGCCCGGTGTGTCGATGATGTTGACCCGATGATCGTTCCAATTGCAGGTCGTCGCGGCCGACGTGATGGTGATGCCGCGCTCTTGCTCCTGCTCCATCCAATCCATGGTGGCGGCGCCATCATGGACCTCGCCCATCTTATGGGAGCGTCCGGTGTAATAGAGTATGCGCTCGGTCGTGGTCGTCTTACCGGCATCGATATGCGCCATGATGCCGATATTGCGATAGCGCTCCAGGGGTGTTGTGCGTGCCATGGTCTTGGATCCGTGGTCCGTCGATTACCAGCGATAGTGCGAGAAGGCACGGTTGGCTTCGGCCATCCGGTGCGTGTCCTCGCGCTTCTTCACAGCCGTGCCGCGGGCGTTTGCGGCGTCGAGCAGTTCGCCGGCCAGACGCTCGGCCATGGTCCGCTCCGAGCGAGCGCGCGCAATTTGGATCAGCCAGCGGATCGCCAGTGTCTGGGCGCGTTCCTGGCGCACCTCGACCGGCACCTGGTAGGTCGCGCCACCCACGCGCCGCGAACGCACTTCTACGTGCGGCCGCACATTTTCCAGCGCGTCGTGGAAGACCTTCAGCGGATCGCTCTTGGCCTGACGCTCGATACGATCAAACGCACCGTAAATGATGCCCTCGGCGATGGACTTCTTGCCGTGAAACATCAGCGAGTTCGTGAACTTGGTCACGACCCGGTCCCGGTATTTGGGATCCGGCAAGGTCTCGCGTTTCTCGGCGCGGCGGCGACGCGACATGCTCTATCCTCGCGTTACTTGGGTCGCTTGGCGCCGTACTTCGAACGGCGCTGGCGGCGATCGGACACGCCCTGAGTGTCGAGCGTGCCGCGGATGATGTGATAGCGAACGCCGGGCAAATCCTTGACTCGCCCGCCCCGGATCATCACGACGGAATGTTCCTGAAGGTTGTGGCCTTCGCCGGGGATATAGCTGGTGACCTCGAAACCATTCGTCAAGCGCACGCGCGCGACTTTCCGCAAGGCGGAGTTCGGTTTCTTCGGCGTCGTCGTGTAAACGCGCGTACACACGCCGCGCTTCTGGGGGCACGCCTCCAGCGCCGGTACCTTGTTCCGCTCCACCGGTCGCTGGCGTGGCTTGCGGATCAGTTGGTTGATCGTCGGCATCGGGTTCTAACCCCCTCCAATAGTCTCTGGCATTCACACAACACAAAAGCCCAAGCGCGATGCACAGCACCGCCCGGGTTGCTCCTGTAAGCTGGCTCCCGGCCGATGCGCGTCACCTAGCTTGACCGAGCGTGTCCCGGTACTGATTTGCTTAGGAAATCGCCACCGGAAACCGCGTCTAGGAGTCCGTCCTACTGCCGGTTCCCCAAAGGGTGGCGCATCGTATGGATGACACCAGAACCCGTCAAGGAAAACCGAAGGAAAACCATCGAAAAACGGGCACCCCCACCCTAGGGAGAGCGGCGCCCGTTTTCGATTACTTGATATATTAGGCGGACTGTTTCTCTTCAACCTCCGATTCGTCGGTCAGCGCCGCGACAGCCTTGTCCTCGGCCGCGGCTTGGGCTTCCAACACCTCGCGGTCGCGGTCGCCGGCGACGTTCTTCAGCTGCTTCATCACGCTGCCGGTGCCGGCCGGTATCAGGCGGCCGACGATAACGTTTTCCTTCAGGCCCTGCAGCGTGTCGATCTTGCCGTTGACGGCCGCCTCGGTGAGCACCCGCGTGGTTTCCTGGAACGACGCCGCGGAGATGAACGACTTGGTCTGCAGGCTCGCCTTGGTGATGCCCTGGAGCACCGGCGTAGCCGTCGCCTGCTTCATCTTCTCCGACTTGGCCTTCTCGTTGACCTCGTCGAATTCGGAGCGGTCGATCTGTTCACCGACCAGGAACGTGGTCTCGCCTGGGTCCTCGATCTCGACTTTCTGCATCATCTGGCGAACGATCACCTCGATGTGCTTGTCGTTGATCTTGACACCCTGCAGTCGATAGACCTCCTGGATTTCGGCGATCAGATATCTCGCCAGCTCCTCCACGCCGAGCACGTGCAGGATGTCGTGGGGAACGGGATTGCCGTCCATCAGCGAGTCTCCGGTCTCCACCCAGTCGCCTTCCTGAACCGAAATATGCTTACCCTTCGGGATCAGGTATTCCACCGCCTCGCCCTCCTCGGGACGCACGATGATGCGGCGCTTGGTTTTGTAATCCTTGCCAAACTCCACCCGGCCCGGGGATTCCGCGATGATTGCGTAATCCTTGGGTTTGCGCGCCTCGAAGAGCTCCGCGACACGCGGCAGGCCGCCGGTGATGTCGCGCGTCTTTGAGGATTCACGCGGGATACGGGCCAACACGTCACCCGCCTGGACGTGCTGTCCGGCCTCCACCGACAAGATCGCGTCGACCGACATGAAGTAGCGGGCTTCCAGGCCGTTCGGCAAGGTCACCACCTCTCCCGTCTTAGAGTCCTTCTTCGGCCGAAGCGAAACGCGCGGCTTCAGGTCTGTCCCCTTGGGTTGCTGCTTCCAGTCGATCACCACCTTATTGGCGATTCCGGTTGCCTCATCCATGATCTCGCGCACCGAGATGCCCTCGATCAGGTCGACGTAATCGACGTAGCCTTCCTTCTCCGTGATGATAGGCAGGGTGTAGGGGTCCCACTCAGCGAGCTTGCTACCCTTGTCGACACTTTCGCCGTCGGCCACGAACAGCTTGGCGCCATACGGCACGCGGTGCCGGGCGCGTTCGCGCTTGGCCTCATCGAGCAACACGATCTCGATATTGCGGCCCATCACCACGTTCACGCCCTCGGTGCTCTTGACGACGTTCAGGTTCTCGATCTTGGTGGTCGCCTCGAACGCCGCCTCAATGCTGGAGGCTTCGGCGCCACGCTGGGCGGCGCCACCGATATGGAACGTCCGCATGGTGAGCTGGGTACCTGGCTCACCAATCGACTGGGCGGCAATCACACCAACGGCCTCACCGATATTGACCTTGGTGCCGCGCGCTAGGTCACGCCCGTAGCAGGCCCCGCAAACGCCGACTTTGGCGGTGCAGGTCAGCACAGATCGCACCTTCACCGACTCCACGCCGGCGGTTTCGATCTGCTCGACCTCCTCCTCATGGATCAGCCGAGCCGCCTTGACCAACACGTCGCCTGACAGCGGATCAACCACGTTCTCCGCCGGGGAGCGGCCCAGAATGCGCTCGCCTAGCGAGGAGATTACCTCGCCGCCCTCGACCACGGCCCGAACCGTCAAGCCATCCTTGGCGCCACAGTCGTCCTCGACGATGATGCAATCCTGCGCCACGTCGACGAGACGCCGGGTCAGATAGCCGGAGTTCGCGGTCTTGAGCGCCGTATCGGCCAGACCCTTGCGCGCGCCGTGAGTGGAGTTGAAGTACTCCAGCACGTTCAGGCCTTCCTTGAAGTTGGAGATGATCGGCGTCTCGATAATCTCGCCTGACGGCTTGGCCATCAGACCGCGCATGCCAGCGAGCTGTTTGATCTGCGCCGCCGAACCGCGCGCACCGCTGTCGGCCATCATGAAGACCGAGTTGATCGGCTCGCCCGGCACCTCACGCTGCATCTCTTTCATCATCTCGTTGGCGACCTGGGCGGTGCATTTGTCCCAGGCATCGACCACGCGGTTGTACTTCTCGCCCTGAGTCGTCAGGCCGTCGAGATATTGCTGCTCGAACTGTTTCACCAGCTCGCGCGTCTCGTTGACCAGCTTCTCCTTGGCAACCGGAATCTTAAGATCGTCCTTGCCGAACGAAATACCGGCCCGGCAGGCGTAGGAGAAGCCGAGCCCCATTACGCGGTCGGCGAAGATCACCGTCTCCTTCTGGCCGCAATAGCGGTAGACGATATCGATAACGTTGGAGATATCCTTCTTGCCCAGCACCTGGTTGATCAAACTGAAATCAACCGCTGGGTGGCGCGGCAGAATCTCCGCAAGGATCATACGGCCAGGCGTCGCGACCACCCGCTGGACCACCTTCTTGCCCGCGGCATCGACCGTTGTGAAGACCGACTTGATGCGCGTATGCAACGTGATCGATCCGGATTCGACCGCATGCTCGATTTCGCCCACAGTCGTGAACGCCGGCACCCGGTGGGCCGAAATCTTGCCAGCCTTGATGGCCTTGAAGGTCTTCTTCACATCGTCCGCGACCACTGGATCGCCGGGCGACTCCACCGAACGCAGCAAGATGGCTTCGCTGGCCAATGCCGCAGTCAAAGCGTCTTCCGATGTGATCGCCACTTCCGGGCCGACATCGTCGAGACGCTCGGCGGTCAGGTAATAGAGGCCGAGCACGATGTCCTGGCTGGGCACGATAATCGGCTTGCCGTTGGCGGGGCTGAGGATGTTGTTGGTCGACATCATCAGAACCCGCGCCTCGAGCTGGGCTTCCAGCGACAGCGGCACGTGCACCGCCATTTGGTCACCGTCGAAGTCGGCATTGAAGGCCGTACAGACCAGCGGGTGGAGCTGGATCGCCTTACCTTCGATCAGTACCGGCTCGAAGGCCTGAATGCCGAGGCGGTGGAGCGTCGGCGCGCGGTTCAACAACACCGGATGCTCGCGGATGACCTCCTCCAGGATGTCCCAGACCTCCGCGGTTTCCTTCTCCACCTTGCGCTTGGCCGCCTTGATTGTGGTTGCCAGACCGCGGGCCTCCAGCTTGGCGTAGATGAACGGCTTGAAGAGCTCCAAGGCCATCTTCTTCGGCAGACCGCATTGATGCAGTTTGAGCTCCGGCCCAACCACGATGACAGAGCGGCCCGAATAATCGACGCGCTTGCCGAGCAGGTTCTGGCGGAAACGCCCCTGCTTGCCTTTCAGCATGTCGGCGAGGGATTTCAGCGGACGCTTGTTGGCGCCAGTGATGACACGGCCGCGACGGCCATTGTCAAAGAGCGCGTCGACCGCCTCCTGCAGCATGCGCTTTTCGTTGCGGACGATGATTTCCGGTGCCCGCAACTCGATGAGACGCTTCAGGCGGTTGTTGCGGTTGATGACCCGGCGGTAGAGATCGTTGAGATCCGACGTCGCAAAGCGGCCGCCATCGAGCGGCACGAGAGGGCGCAACTCCGGCGGGATCACAGGCACCACGTCGAGCACCATCCATTCCGGACGGGTGTTCGATTCCATGAAAGCTTCGACCAACTTCAAACGCTTGACGAGCTTTTTGCGCCGCGCCTCCGACTTGGTCTCCTTGAGCTCGACGCGCAGCATCTCGCGTTCCTCGTCGAGCTCGATGGCCGACAGCATCGTCTTCAGCGCCTCGGCGCCGATGCCGACCTCGAACTGATCGTCGCCGAACTCGTCGACGGACTGCTGGTATTGGTCTTCGTTAAGCAACTGGCGGAGCTTAAGAGGCGTCAGCCCCGGCTCCAGCACCACGTAGTTCTCGAAATAGAGCACCCTTTCAAGGTCGCGCAGCGTCATGTCCAGAAGCAGGCCGACGCGCGAAGGCAGCGACTTCATGAACCAGATATGCGCCACCGGCGATGCCAGCTCAATATGCCCCATGCGCTCGCGCCGAACTTTCTGCAGCGTCACCTCCACGCCGCATTTCTCGCAGACGATGCCGCGATATTTCATGCGCTTGTACTTGCCGCAAAGGCACTCGTAGTCCTTGATCGGGCCGAAGATGCGGGCGCAGAAAAGGCCGTCGCGCTCCGGCTTGAAGGTACGGTAGTTGATCGTCTCCGGCTTCTTGATCTCGCCGTAAGACCAGGAACGGATGCGTTCCGGGCTTGCAATGGAGATTCGGAGTTGGTCGAAGTCTTCCGACTTCTTGACCGGGCCGAAGATGTTCATCACTTCGTTCATCTAAGCGATCTCCCGCTGTACCGCGCTTGTCTTGTCCGCCGCGCCCGAATGGACGCGGCACCCGATGTATTCGTCCTTGGTCCTCAGCCGCTTTGCTTGAGCTCCACGTTAAGGCCGAGCGAGCGGAGCTCCTTCACAAGCACGTTGAAGGATTCCGGGATGCCAGCCTCGAATGTGTCGGAGCCACGCACGATCTTGGCGTAGACGTTGGTGCGCCCGCCGACGTCGTCCGACTTGACCGTCAGCATTTCCTGCAGCGTGTAAGCCGCACCGTAGGCCTCCAATGCCCACACCTCCATTTCACCGAAGCGCTGGCCACCAAACTGCGCCTTGCCGCCCAGCGGCTGCTGGGTGACCAAGCTATAGGGGCCAATGGAACGTGCGTGGATCTTGTCGTCGACCAAGTGGTGGAGCTTCAGCATATAGATGTAGCCCACGGTCACCGGCCGGGCGAAGGCTTCGCCTGTACGACCGTCGGTCAGTGTGACCTGACCGGAATCGGACAGTCCCGCCTCTCGCAACAGCTCATTGATCTCTTCCTCGCGCGCTCCGTCAAAGACCGGTGTGGCCATCGGAACGCCGGTGCGAAGCGATTCGGCGAGCTTGAGAACGTCACCGTCCTTCATGCCCTCGACATGCTGTCCATAATTTCCGTCTCCATAGGTCTTCTTCAGGAACTTGCGGACATTGCCAGTTCCATCGGAAGTCGCCGCACCGCGAACCTTGTCGAGCATCTGGCCGATTTTCAGTCCGAGGCCGGCGGAGGCCCAGCCGAGATGGGTCTCCAGGATCTGCCCGACATTCATACGGCTCGGCACACCGAGCGGATTGAGCACGATGTCGACCTGAGTTCCGTCCTCCAGGTAGGGCATGTCCTCGATTGGCACGATCTTGGAAATAACGCCCTTGTTGCCATGTCGGCCGGCCATCTTATCGCCCGGCTGGATTTTGCGCTTCATGGCAACGAAGACCTTGACCATCTTCATCACGCCCGGCGGCAATTCGTCGCCGCGCTGCAACTTGTCGACCTTGTCCTGGAAGCGCTCCTCCAGATTGGCGATGGCCTCGTCGAAGACCCTGGTCGCCGCCTCGATTTCCTTGGCGGCCTTGTCGGCCTTGACGGTGATCTGGCGCCATTGCCCACGTGTGTAGTCTTCCAGAAGCTTTTCGGTCAGCCGGCCACCAGCCTTCATGCCTTTCGGGCCGCCGGCGATGGTTTGGTTGAGCAACAGTTCCATCAGGCGATTGTAAAAGCTCCGCTCCAGGATTGACTTCTCATCGTCGCGATCCTTGGCCAAGCGCGCAATCTCTGCGCGTTCGATCGCCATCGCGCGTTCGTCTTTATCGACACCCCGGCGGGAGAACACACGCACCTCCACCACGGTACCCGACACGCCAGGCGGCAGCCGGAGCGAGGTATCGCGCACGTCGGACGCCTTCTCGCCGAAGATCGCACGAAGCAGCTTCTCTTCCGGGGTCATCGGCGATTCGCCCTTCGGCGTCACCTTGCCGACCAGGATGTCGCCCGGCCGAACCTCGGCGCCGATATAAACGATGCCGGCTTCGTCGAGGTGCTTCAGCGCCTCTTCTCCGACATTCGGAATATCGCGCGTGATCTCTTCCTGCCCGAGCTTGGTATCGCGGGCCATGACTTCGAATTCCTCGATATGGATCGAGGTGAAAACGTCGTCACGCACGATGCGCTCGGAGATCAGGATCGAGTCCTCGAAATTGTAACCATTCCACGGCATGAACGCGACGAGTACGTTCCGGCCAAGGGCCAGCTCGCCCAGATTGGTCGATGGTCCATCAGCCAGAATCTCACCCGACCTGACCACATCGCCCACCTTCACCAGCGGCCGCTGGTTGATGCAGGTGTTCTGGTTGGAGCGCTGGAACTTCAAGAGGTTGTAGATGTCGACGGTCGGCATGTCCGAAGCCGCATCCTCCGCCCGCACGACAATGCGGGTCGCGTCGATTTGATCGACGGTACCCGAGCGGCGCGCAACGATGGTCGCACCGCTATCGCGAGCGACCGTCTCTTCCATGCCGGTGCCGACGAGTGGGGCTTCCGATTGAACAAGCGGCACCGCCTGGCGCTGCATGTTGGAGCCCATCAGGGCCCGGTTGGCGTCGTCATTCTCCAGGAACGGGATCAGCGCTGCCGCTACCGAGACCAACTGCTTGGGCGAAACGTCGATGAAATCGACGTCCTCGGACCGCGACATCAAGTACTCGCCGCCCTTGCGGCAAGAGATCAGGTCGTCGACCAGTTTACCTGACTTGTCGATCGTGGCGTTGGCCTGGGCGACCGTGTACTTCACCTCCTCCATCGCGGAGAGGTAGACCACCTCGTCCTGGACCTTGCTCTTCTCAACGCGCCGATAGGGGCTTTCGATAAACCCGTACTGGTTGACCCGCGCGTAAGTAGCAAGTGAGTTGATGAGACCGATGTTCGGGCCTTCCGGCGTCTCAATCGGACAGATCCGCCCATAATGCGTCGGGTGCACGTCGCGCACCTCAAAGCCTGCCCGCTCGCGCGTCAGGCCGCCCGGCCCAAGTGCAGACAGTCGCCGCTTGTGGGTGATCTCCGACAATGGGTTGGTCTGATCCATGAACTGCGAGAGCTGCGACGAGCCGAAAAACTCGCGAACCGCCGCAGCTGCGGGCTTGGCGTTGATCAGGTCGTGCGGCATCACGCTGTCGATCTCGACCGTCGACATGCGTTCCTTGATCGCCCGCTCCATGCGCAGCAACCCGACCCGATACTGGTTTTCCATCAGCTCGCCCACCGAGCGCACCCGGCGGTTGCCGAGATGGTCGATATCGTCGATCTCGCCGCGACCGTCTTTCAGGTCGACCAGCGTCTTGACGATGGCAAGGACGTCCTCCTTGCGCAGAGTGCGTTTGGTGTCTGGAACGTCGGCATTTTCGAAGCCGAGGCGCGCGTTCATCTTTACGCGCCCAACCGCCGAAAGATCGTAGCGTTCGGAGTCGAAGAACAGCCCGCCCAACAGTGTTTCCGCAGCCTCCAAGGTCGGCGGCTCGCCCGGACGCATGACCTTGTAAATATCGATCAGAGCGTCTTCGCGGCTCATATTCTTGTCGACCGCAAGCGTGTTGCGAATATAGGGGCCGACCGTGACGTGATCGATGGCGAGAATGGGCAGGGACTTCACGCCCGCCTCGATCAGCCCGGCGAGGCTTTCTTCAGTCAGTTCTTCGCCGGCTTCCACATAGATCTCGCCCGTCTTCTCGTTGATCATATCGATGGCGGCATAACTGCCGATCAACTCTTCATCGGAGACCAAACGCTCCTTGAGCCCTTCCTCGGTCAGCTTTTTGGCAAGTCGAGGGCTGACCTTCGTTCCGGCCTCCGCCATGATCTTGCCGGTCTTGGCATCGATCAGATCGCTGATCAGCTTGACGCCGCGCATCCGTTCGCCGTCGAAGGTGGTCTTCCAACCCTTATCGGTCCACTTGTAGGCAATCGTCTCGTAGAAATACTCAAGGATATCTTCAGGCGTCAGCCCGGCGATCTCGGCCACGTCCAGGGTTTCCCCCTTGGCCTCACGCTCGGCGCGCAGCGCCTCGGTGGCGGCGCTCTGCAGCGCCAGCAACAGGGTCGTCACCGGCAGCTTGCGACGCCGGTCGATGCGGACGTAGACGATATCCTTGGCGTCGAATTCGAAATCGAGCCACGAACCGCGATAAGGGATCACCCGCGCTGCGAACAGGAACTTGCCCGACGAATGCGACTTGCCCTTGTCATGGTCGAAGAAGACGCCCGGGCTCCGGTGCATCTGACTGACGATCACACGTTCCGTGCCATTCACGACAAAAGTGCCGTTATTGGTCATGAGCGGCATATCGCCCATGTAGACGTCCTGCTCCTTGATGTCGCGGATCGAGCGCGCACCGGTTTCCTCGTCGATGTCCCAAACAACGAGACGCAATGTGAGCTTGAGCGGCGCGGCGTAGGTCATGCCGCGCTGCTGGCATTCCTCGACGTCGTATTTCGGCGCCTCGAACTCGTAGGAAACGAACTCGAGCTGCGCTCGGCCTGAGAAGTCGTTGATCGGAAAAACCGACTTGAACACCTCCTGCAAGCCATAGAGGCTGCGCCCGCCCTCTGGCTCCTCCATTTGCAGGAAGTGGTCGTACGACTTCTTCTGAACCTCGATCAGGTTCGGCATCGGCGCAACTTCCGCGATGCGCCCGAAGTTACGGCGAATACGCTCGCGCCCGGTGAATACCGTGGCCCCGTTCGTTGTCTTGGCGGCGGTCTTGGCCATCTATGCTCCTCTCGCGCACGAACCGGGCGGATCGATGGATCCAGCCCGTGGAATCACTAGTGCGAGGCGTTTAGCAACGCCTCGCCCGTCCCGGCGGTTGCGGCGATCGCTCGCGCTCCGGGACATTGATCGTCAATAACTCTTGCCGACGACGCCGGCCGCCGGGCCGCGCGAGGGCGGTTTCCCCCGCTCGGGCCACGGCGACCTTGCGTCTCGGGCTTCGAGGCAATGGCAAGTCAGGCGAGCTCCACCTGAGCGCCAACTTCCTCGAGCTTCTTCTTGATCTCCTCGGCTTCGTCTTTAGGAACACCTTCCTTGACAGCTGCCGGTGCGCTTTCAACCAAATCCTTGGCTTCCTTGAGGCCAAGGCCGGTCACGGCGCGAACTTCCTTGATCACATTGATCTTCTTATCGCCGATGGCCTTCAACATGACGTTGAAGTCGGTTTTCTCTTCCGCTGCGGCCTCGGGCGCGGCGCCCGGTGCGGCTGCAGCTGCGACAGGAGCAGCGGCAGAAACGCCCCACTCCTCTTCGAGCTTCTTCGATAGCTCCGCCGCTTCGATAACGGTGAGCTTGGAAAGCTCGCCGACAATTTTATCGAGATCAGCCATTTCGTTCACATCTCCCAGACTTGAGCTTCATTGGTCCTAATGCCTCTACTAAGCGGCGTCCTTGGCGGCGTATGCGCCAAAGACCCGAGCGAGTTGACCGGCCGGCGCCTGCAGCACGCCGGCGATCTTTGTCGCCGGAGCCTGCAGCAAGCCGACGATCGTCGCCCGCTGCTCGTCGAGCGACGGCAGCGTGGCCAACGCCTTGACTTCGGTCTCGTTCAAGACCTTGTCTTCGAGCGCGCCGCCGAGGACCACGAGCTTGTCGTTGTCTTTGGCGAATTTGACCGCGACCCTTGCGGGCGCTACCGGATCGTTCGAATAGGCGATCGCCGTCGGGCCATCGAAGAGCGGCATAAGCCCCTCGTACTTGGTACCCTCCAACGCCCGCCGCACGAGGCGGTTCTTGGTCACCTTGAACTGCGCTTCGGCATCCCGCATCCGCACGCGCAGATCCGTGATCTCCGAGACGGACAGACCGGAGTAGTGTGTAACCACCACCGAACCGGCCGAACCGAAGATCTCGTTCATCGAGGCGACCAGGGCTTCTTTCTGCAATCGGTCCATTTTATCTCCGATGCTTCCTCTTCCCTTGGCCATGGACCGGACGGACAAACAGGCCCGAACCGGCCCTCCAACAGCCCGACCGAAACGCTCGGCCTGGCTGTCCTGCCCGCCTCAGAAGCTCAAGCCGTGTACCGCCCGCCGGGCTGCCGCCCGCGCGAGCTGTTTCGACCTGATCTCCCGTCTCATGCCGGCGGTTTCCCTTTAAACCCCTCGGGCCGTCATGGCCTTCAAGGCACCTGCAATCTCGGACAGGGTGGAAACGGGAGGTGCGGACCTCCTGCTTCCAATTCCCGCAAGCGCCGATCTTCTGGCACTCCCGGGAACTCGTTCTGACCGCGGCCGTCGTGTCGTTGGGAACCGGCCTCGGTCGTTTCAAATCCAGCGCCGCCTGGCTCAGGCGGCTGTCTCCTTGCCGCCACTGGCAAGATCGGTGATGTCGAGGGCGAAGCCCGGCCCCATTGTCGAGCTCAAGCTTACCTTCTTTATATAGGTGCCTTTCACGCCGCTCGGCTTGGCGCCGGCGATCGCGCTGTAGAACGCGCGCACATTCTCTTCTATTTGCGCCTCGGAGAAGCTCGCCTTGCCGACACCGGCATGAACGATGCCTCCCTTCTCCGCGCGGTACTGAACCTGTCCGCCCTTGGCCGCTTTGACGGCCTCGCTGACGTCCTGGGTCACCGTGCCAAGCTTGGGATTTGGCATCAGCCCCTTGGGGCCCAGCACCTTACCGAGCCGGCCGACCAGCGGCATCATATCCGGCGTGGCGACGACGCGTTCGAAGTCGATCACGCCTTTCTGCACGGCCTCCATCAGATCTTCCGCGCCAATCACGTCGGCGCCCGCCGCCTTCGCTTCCTCCGCCTTGTCACCTTTGGCGAAGACAGCGACACGCATCGATTTGCCGGTGCCGTTCGGAAGCGAGATCGCACCGCGCACAGTCTGGTCGGCATGACGTGTGTCGAGGCCCAGATTGAACGCCATTTCAATGGTCTCGTCGAACTTGGCCACGGCGCGCTCTTTGACCGCGCTTATGGCGTCCGACACGGCCAGGCGAGCGTCGCGATCCAGACCCTCTGTCGCCTTGGCCATACGCTTTCCCTTGCCCGCCATCGTCTAGCTCCCCACCACTTCGAGGCCCATCGACCGCGCGGTGCCAGCCAAAATCTTGCAGGCGGCATCGACGTCGTTGGCGTTCAGGTCCTCTTTCTTTTGTTCAGCGATGTCTCGCAGCTGATCCATTGTCACCCGGCCGATGAAATCGCGTCCGGTCTCGCTGGCGCCCTTTGCAACCCGCGCCGCCTTCTTCAGGAAATAGCTGGCAGGCGGCGACTTGGTCTCAAAGGAAAATGAGCGGTCGGCATAGACCGTGATCGTCACCGGGATTGGCATGCCCGGTTCCATCTTTTGGGTGTGGGCGTTGAACGTTTTCACGAACTCGCCAATGCTGACGCCGCGCTGGCCGAGCGCCGGCCCAACCGGCGGCGAAGGCGAAGCCTGCCCTGCCGGTATCTGCAGCTTGATGTATCCGTCGATCTTCTTCGCCATTCGCTTTCATTCCTTCGCTAGCGGTCCGCGTGGTGCGGCGTCCCCGGCTGGCGATACCGGACTTCGCCTCCCACACCCTCCGCACGGGTTGTCCTTACGGGGCTTGCACAGCCCGTCCTTAAAGCTTCTCCACCTGGCTGTATTCCAGCTCGACCGGCGTCGCCCGACCGAAGATCGACACCGCGACTTTCAGCCGTGCCCGGTCTTCATCCACTTCTTCAACAAGCCCGTTGAACGAGTTGAACGGGCCATCACAAACCCGAACCTGTTCGCCGATCTCGAAGGTCACCGACGGCTTGGGCCGCTCGATACCCTCCTGGACCTGACGGCTGATGCGATCCGCCTCGGCATCGGAAATCGGCGTCGGCTTGCCTTTTCCGCCGAGGAAGCCGCTGACCTTCGGCGTATCTTTGACCAGATGCCAAGTCTGGTCGGTCAGATCCATACGGACCAACACATATCCGGGGAAGAACTTGCGCTCGGCGTTGACCTTCGAGCCGCGCCGCATTTCCACAACTTCTTCGATCGGCACCAGCACCTCATCGAGCAGATCGTCAAGGCCTTGCTGGCGGGCTTGCTCACGAATCGATTCCGCCACTTTCTTCTCGAATCCCGAGTAGACGTGGACCACGTACCAGCGATGTGCCAAGTCAGCCTCCAAGGCCGAGCACGAAGCGAACTGCGCTGCCGAGTACGAGATCGACCAGCCAGAAGAAGATTGCCGCCAGAAACACCATGATGAACACCATCACGGTGGTCACCATGGTTTCCTTGCGCGTAGGCCAGGTGACCTTGTTGGTCTCCTGGCGCACCTCGCGGATAAACTGTCCGATATTGGTCTTCGCCATCTTCGTCCTCTAAACGCGCGAACCCGCGCTGTCCTTACAATCCGGCGCCTTGGCCGGGTGCCTCCGGGCCTGGCAGGAGTGGAGGGACTCGAACCCCCAACCCCCGGTTTTGGAGACCGGTGCTCTAGCCAATTGAGCTACACTCCTTCGCCTCCGGTGCCTTCGCGGCGCCCGAAATCTGCTCCGGCCCCAGCTACTCGATGATCTTAGCGACGACGCCTGCACCGACGGTGCGGCCGCCCTCGCGGATGGCGAAGCGCAGGCCCTCATCCATCGCGATCGGCTGGATCAGGTTCACCTCCATGGAGATGTTGTCCC